>Ga0116196_1000061_pt1 | contig 28002 bp, 18 predicted proteins | sample ZodSprso05mmetaG_FD_97002 | JGI IMG/M metagenome (GOLD analysis project Ga0116196, IMG submission 97002) | Hot spring sediment microbial communities from Zodletone spring, Oklahoma to study Microbial Dark Matter (Phase II) - Zodletone Spring... ... | reverse complement strand
GTGGTGGAAAAGGAACGGAAAAAACTGGCCGATGCGGATGAAAAGATCAGTGCGCTGGAGTCCAGGATCGCCCGGCTGAAATCCCTGTAGAAGCGTTCAGGGCGCAAGCCTGGCCATCACCCAACGATCGTTGACGCGCAGGTACTCGATCCGGTCATGCAACCTGGCGGACCTTCCCCGCCAGAATTCGATCCTGGAGGGAATCATGGCGTATCCGCCCCAGTGGGCGGGACGGGGAACCTCTTCCGCCCGTTCGAACTTTTTCCTGAACCGTTCGTATGCCCGCTCCAGAAATCCCCTGTCCGGGATCCGCTCGCTCTGCGGGGAGGCCCATGCGCTTATCTGGCTTTCAAAGGGCCTGGACCTGAAGTATCGGCCGGATTCATCGTCGCCAATCCGTTTCACCGTTCCCTCGATCCTGACCTGCCGCTCCAGCTCGGGCCAGAAAAAATTGGCGGCAACCCGGATATTCACGGCGATCTCCCTGCCTTTCCGGCTGTTGTAGTTGGTGAAGAACACCAGCGTGCCCTGCGAGATCTGTTTCAGCAAAACGATCCTTGAGGAAGGCTGACCGTCCGGGCCCACCGTGGAAAGGGTCATGGCGGTGGGTTCGGGATTCCCCGAGGCCCCGGCCTCCTCCAGCCAGCGGGACAGCAGCTCCATGGGATCACCGGGCATCTGTGCCTCCTCCAGCCTCCTCCCGGCATTTTTTCCCTATGAATTGTTTGCTTCGAAGTCCATATGGTCGTTTCATGTTAATATCTTGTCCTTCCACTGCCTGAAGGATGCTTTTGAAACAACAATAGATTTTTCCGGATTTGATTATTAATAAGGTATTAATTATTACTTAAATGCATACAAATGCTCCGAAGTTCGAATATAAAGGTTTTTTCCAGCGATAGCTGGTGTTGCCATTATTTTTCCATGAAGTTTGTTCTCTGAGATCTTACGGGGTGTTTTACCAGCTTCAATGACTGTAATTGTACCATTATAGGAGGATAAATACATTTTACCCTTAGCGAGTACAGGTGATGCAATATAGGGTCCGGTGACGCCTGTTTTTTCCTGGTAATACACCTCGCCCGATTTCGCATCCATACAGGTTACCCATCCCCCGTCTTTCACCATAAAAATACAACCCGCATATGCAATCGGACTGGGGACCTCGGGCGTCTTTTCCATCTGCATCCAAAGGATATCATTCAGGGTTAACTCACCTTTTAACCCAGATGGAATAGCCATCAGTCCAAAATCATCTGCAACGCCGTTCCAGTAATTATATGAATTTGTCCACTCGGATTCATCAGCAAGTCCATTCTTGTCTTTGTCCATGCCTCTGAATATTCTTCTGACTGAAAAAGAGGTAGATTCTAATTCTTCTGCTCCCGGACGGCTAAACAGCATCAGGTCTTCAGGGATCTCTTCCAACCCGATCAGTTTATCGCCATTCAGGTCAAAATCTTCTACCAACTTATCGAATTTGTCATAAGTGAAATATTTCCCCCTCCTTTCTGCCTCGGATAATTCCATCCACGCACTTATATAAATTACACCATCATGAATGACGGGCGTTCCAATTCCGTTCGTCATGATCTGGAGCCACCAGATCGGTGAACCATCCTCGAGCGAATAAGCTGCAATGCCCCCACAGCGATGTACAATGACCTGGTTTTGCATGCGTACCGGTGTAGAATAACCCGGATAACCATAATTGACGAGGGGTGAATTATCCTGAATGAGGGATTTCCAGATCACTTCACCATTCATTTTATCCAGTGCCAGCAAACAGCGTTCATCAGCAGGGCCATAATCCAGTTTGAGGATAAGCTTATTGTCCATAATTACCGGTGAACTGGGATTCCCGTACAGTACATTCTCAGGAACCGGGAGTGGAAATTCCCATTTCAGAGTGCCCTCATGATCTAAATGCATGATGCCATATGATGCAAAATATACATAAATGCCAGCCGCATCGGCTGCGATCGTTGCAGGTGCCGGATCAGCAACTGCATGCGGTTTTTCGAACTTCTCCGGATAAACGGATTTGCTCCAGAGAACCTGTCCTGTGGTCCGCTCAATACAAAGGGTCTGGAGCTCTTTGTTTTCCTCCACATAAGCAGTCAGATAAATATGATTTTCCCGGAGGACCGGCGAAGAGCTTCCCACAGGCAGATCAATTTTCCAGAGCAGGTTTTCATCTTCTCCGAAAACAATTGGAGGCTCGGAGGCATCTGACGCAATTCCGGAAGCATTGTTTCCCCTGAATTGTGCCCAATCAGTGTGTCCTGTACGATTGCAGGTTGTCAGCAAAGAAATAGCCGAAATCAACAAAATGATCAGCGAAGGATTTTTCATTGTCTTTCATTCATATGAAGAACTGCTCTTTTTCAAATATTTGAAAACCGATTAAAGGTAATCCTTCCAGCTATGAATGTCAAGCAGGGCGATAAGGGACATACCCCAATTTTTTCCTTTAATTTCGTTGATTTGTAGGATGAGGTCCTGCGATTCCGGGTAACAACCACAGATTTAGATATAAATTATCTGAATATTAACTGATCCAGTATAGATATGGATAATAAATGTCCATCGATGGACATTTATTATCTCAAAAACGACAAAAAAGGTTAATAATTGGATATTTGATGTCTAATCCCCCCATGAAAATGTGGGATGAAAATTGCCGGAGAGGAATCCTGTTCATATGGCTAGAATAATTGTGGGGATGGTCGATGAAGGCATCATCTGACAAAGATTGTACAACTGACGGTTTACGAGGATAGCACAGACAGGTCAGAACTTCGCCTTGAGACTGAGGTCCAGGCTTCTGATGTGATGGGTCAGCGCCCCTACGGAAATGTAGTCCACCCCGCATTCGGCATAACTCCGGATGGTCTCCCGGGTGATCCCTCCGGAGGATTCGGTCTCGTAGCGCCGGTGCACGAGTTTCACTGCTTCCCGGGTCTGGTCCACCGTAAAATTATCCAGCAAAATCCGGTCCACCCCTCCGATGGAAAGCACCTCTGCCACCTCATCGGGAGAGCGGGTTTCCACCTCGATCCGCAGATCCAGGTCACGTGCCTTCAGGTAGTTCAACACCGCGCGAATGGCCGGCTTCAGTCCCCCCGCATAATCGATATGGTTATCCTTGATCAGGATCATGTCGTAGAGCCCGGACCGGTGATTTGTTCCTCCCCCCAGCCTGACCGCCTCCTTTTCCAGCATCCGCAATCCCGGCGTGGTCTTCCGCGTATCCGTCACCCGTGCGCCGGTCCCCTCCACCAGCTTCACATATTCCCGGGTGGTTGTGGCGATCCCGCTCATGCGCTGCATCACATTGAGGACCAGCCGCTCGCACTGCAGGATCGAATGGACCTTCCCGGTGATGCGGAAGACCGTATCACCCGCAGACATCGCCTTTCCGTCCTCCAGGGCGGGCTCCAGCTTCAAATCCCCGTCCATCCTGTGAAAAATTTGCGCCGCCACCGCTATCCCTGCAATGATCCCGGCTTCTTTTGCAAGCAGGATGGCAGCACCGGACACTTCCGCGGGGATGGTCCCCAGTGTCGTGTGGTCGCCCTCACCGATATCCTCCGCGAACCACCTGTCGATGTCCCCGTCCAGGTCAGGGAAATAGTTCATAGGAAGACGCTTTTTCAATGCTCAGATAATAGATGAAAGGCTCATTCTGCCGGTTCAGGAAGAACATGTTGACCCGGAAGGCTTCTTCCCGGGTTTTCAGCGAGCCAATGGCATATCTTGATTTTTCCTTGGTCCCTTCGAAAGAGATGGTGAATGCAACGGGGGGATGTTTTTTGAAGAAATTTTCCATGATCCTGGTGGCCTGGTTCTTGCTGGTTACGTAATCTTCTTCCAGTATGGACAGTTCCAGGCTCTGGTGGAAATAACGGGACATTTTTCTGGCATTTCCATCCCTGATCGCCTCCACCAGCTCGGATGGGACAGTCTGGCCCAGAACCGGTAGGAACAGAATGCCGGTCAGCAACAAAATATTTATTAACCTGTACATTTGTTTATCCATCGGTTTTTCAGGCCAGGTTTGGCAACAAATTTGCGGCCCTTATCCAAATATGGATTATGTTTGTATTTGCTGCAACAATCAGACCAATTCTGATGTGATCCGCAAGTTACAAAAAAACCTGCTTAATATTTTTTCATGCGTATTACACTTGTTCAGACAGGGAAGACCAGGGACCCGTTCATCAGGGAAGGGATGGAAGCTTTCCGGAAGCGGCTGGTCCATTATGTGCCCTTCGAGATCGCAACCATCCCGGATCTGAAAAAGCAGGGAAACATGACCATGAACGAGGTGCAGGAAAGTGAAGGCAGTCAGATGCTCAGAAGGATCAAAGCGGATGATCATGTGGTCCTGCTTGATGAGCGGGGCGAGCAATATTCATCCATCGCTTTTGCGGAATACCTGAACGGGCTCCAGGGAAGTGTTAACCGGCTGCTGTTTGTCATCGGAGGGCCCTATGGTTTTTCAGAAGCGGTATACCGGAGGGCGGACAGCCGGGTGTCGCTCTCCAGGCTCACTTTCTCCCACCAGCTGGTCCGGGTCATATTCATGGAGCAGTTGTACAGGGCCTTTACCATTCTGAAAGGAGAGCCCTATCACCACGAATAACTGTGCAACATGGAGGAAGTAACCCTGAAGAATAATCAACCCGGAGGGAACAGAGGATCGAGGATTGCAGTCTGGGTTCTCACATTTGCGTTTCTGGCAGCCGGGATCATAGCCGGCGTCTGCTGCAGGAAGGAAGGTGCTACCCGGAATGATGCCAGGAAATTCGAACGGGTGCTTCACGGTAAGGAGCTGTTTTTGCAGCGGGAATTCGAAGAACTGGATGCGGAATTCGCCGAATACGCACCCGTTGAAGTATTGCATGACCGTTCGCCGGAATACCAGGAGCTTGGCACCTCGGAAGGTATATCTATTTTTTATTATGAGAACGAGATCCTGAGGTACTGGTCAGACCACGCCGTGCCGGTCACCGGCAGGTGGCGCCAGCGTTATGGCAGACCGTTCGTTCCCATGAGCAATGCGGACTATGTGTCTGTGACCAGGAATACAAAGGGTGGATTGCTTCTGGGACTGATCGAGATAAGGACCCACTTCCCCTTTCAGAACAGGTTCCTGGAAAACCGTTACCAGCAGGATTTCACGCTGGACCCGGGTGTGGATATAGCGATTTTGGAAGAGAACGGGACCGAGCCGGTCTTCAATGCAGCGGGGACTTACCTTTTCTCACTGGATTTCAGTGAAGCGGAACCTGTGAACAGGGGAATGAAAGCTGTTTCGGTGATTTTCCTGTTCCTCTTCGTTGTATTTGGATTCATGGGTATCTGCATGATCATCCGCCGGTCAGCCGGAGCCACAAGGTGGATCTGGATGTCGGCGGCCACACTGCTACTGGTGGCAGGAGCCCTGTCCATCATGCATTTCGGATTCCCGCGGCTGATCACCTCCACCAGATTGTTTCAGCCGGAATTATTTGCCGGCAGACTTTTTCCGTCCCTGGGTAACCTGATGGTGCTGACTCTTTTGGCCCTGTTCCTGGCCACCCTCTGTTATCTTTACGGGAACCTGGAGCGGATCCGGCACAATTTCCTGCGGGAGGGCACAGCGGTCCTTCTTTTTGCGGGAGCCACCCTGGTCCTGCTCTTCATCGAGCACCTGATCACCATTCTGGTGCTCGATTCCAATATTTCTTTTGAAGCGCACAACGTGACCACCTTTTCTCTGTATACACTGGTGGGACTGCTCATCATCATTATCTGGTTCATTTTGCTGGGACTGATGCTGGATAAGGCCATGATGATGCTCCGGGATGATATGGCAAAGGTCGTTTTCCTGGGGATCCTCACCGTGTCGCTTACCATGCTCCTGGTCACGGTCCTTTCCGTCCATCATGGCAACTGGCTCGCATGGGGGGCGATCATGTTGCTGCTGGGGGCCCATATTTACCTGCGTTACAGGCAACCTGCCAGGCCCCCCTTTTCCAGGTTCATCTTCCTGGTCCTGGTGATCTCGGTCTTCATGGTGGTCAGGCTCCAGCAGAACAACGGGATCAAGGTGGAGCGGCAGCGTGAAGTGGAGCTGGTGAAACTCTCCTCCGAACATGATCCCGTGGCAGAAATGCTTTTCAGTGAATTGTCCATGGCCATCAGGAGCGATACCATCCTCTCCATGTTCCTGGACCGTCCACACATTGATATTGACCGTATCTTCGAACGCATTCAGCGAAATTACTTTTACGGGTACTGGTCCAAGTACGACCTGCAGGTGACCGTATGCCGTCCCGATGACCGGGTTTACCTGCAGCCGCCGGATGACGTGTGGCTCCACTGTTATTCGTTCTTTGATGAAATGATCCTGCAAAACGGGATCCAGGTGGATAACAGCGATTTTTACTTCCTGGACAACCTGAACGGACGGATCTCCTACCTGGCTGCCATTCCCTTCTTCGGGGATATCGGCGAAAAGCGCGTTTTCATCGAACTGGATTCCAAGATCATTTCCGAGGAACTGGGTTATCCGGAACTGTTGCTTGACAAGAGCTACAGTGCCTTTACAAGTTCAAAATTCTCCTATGCGAAATACAACAGCGGTGAACTGATCACGCGGGACGGTGAATATCCCTACCGCAGGTCTTCGGATTATTATACCAGCGGACTGGAAACATTCGAACAGATCACGGTGAACAGGTACGACCACAGCATCTACAATGTGAATCCGCAGAACACCATCATCGTGGGAAGTCCCTCCGTGACCCTGGTGGACAACCTCATCTCTTTTTCCTACATATTTGCGCTGAACTTCATGGTGCTGGCACTCTTCAGCCTGTTTGCCTCCATGCGGTCATTCAGGCTCTCGTTCAACTGGAACTTCAAGAACAAGATCCAGTATTCCATGGCGGGGATCCTTTTCCTGACGTTCCTGCTCATCTGTTCCGGGACCATCTTATTCGTTGTAAGGCAGTACCGGGTGCAGCATGACGACAACCTGCGCAACACCATGCGGTCGATCTACATTGAGCTGATCCACAAGGTGGAGTTTGAAGAAGACCTGGTCAACTGGTCCTCCGAGGACTATTACAACCTGGACGAATTGCTGCGGAAATTCTCCAATGTATTCTATACGGACATCAACCTGTATGATCAGGCGGGGAACCTGCTGGCCACTTCCAGGGCGGAGATCTTCGACCGCCAGCTGCTGAGCCGCCGTATGAACCGGCTTGTTTACGAGAAACTTGCCTGGGAAAATGTATCGGAATACATCCACAGCGAGCATATCGGTGAAATGAGATATATCTCGGCATACATTCCTCTTCTGAACAGCAATAACAAATTCCTGGCGTACCTGAACCTGCCCTATTTCACCCAGTCGGGAGAACTCACCAAGGATATCACAAACCTGGTGGTGGCCGTGATCAATGTGTACCTGATCCTGTTGATCGTGATCCTCCTGCTGAGCGTGTTCCTGGCCGACAGGATCACCCAGCCCCTGCGCATGATCCAGCAAAGGATTGCCCAGGTGAGCCTGAGCGAGAAGAACGAGAAGATCAGGTATGACCGGAGTGATGAGATCCGGGGACTGGTGGAGGAGTATAATTACATGGTGGAAGAGCTGGAAAGAAGCGCACAGCTGCTGGCCCAGTCAGAACGGGAATCGGCCTGGCGGGAAATGGCCAAGCAGATTGCCCATGAGATCAAGAACCCGCTCACACCCATGAAGCTGAATGTTCAGCATCTGTTGCGGACCGTGGAAGAGAAGAAGCAGGATCCGGAAATGATCCGGAAGATCTCGGTCACCCTCATTGAACAGATCGATTCACTCTCCTCCATTGCCAGGGAATTTTCCGATTTTGCCAAGATGCCCAGGGCAAAGAATGAAAAGATCAACCTGGTTGCCAAACTCAGAAACCTGCAACAGCTTTTTGAAAGTTCGGAAAGGGCAACCATCAGCCTGGAGCTGGGAGATCACAGGGAGGTGCCGGTATACGGGGATAAGGAACAGCTGTTGCGGATCTTCATCAACCTTGTGAAGAACGGGCTCCAGTCCATTCCCGAAGGCAGGGAAGGAGTCATCACAATCAGACTGGAGGTAACCCCCGGATCAACGGCTATCGTAACCATCAGGGACAACGGGAAGGGGATCCCGGAAGAGATCAGGGACAGGCTTTTCCAGCCCAATTTCACAACCAAGTCGGGCGGCATGGGCATGGGGCTTGCCATCAGCAACAACATCGTGAAGTCCTTCGGAGGAAGGATATGGTACGATACGGTTATGGAGAAGGGGACCACCTTCTATGTGGAACTTCCGTTGGTGAAAGAGACTTTGCGGTAAAAATTTTATTGTTATCTTAGGCTTCGGAATTAATGGACCATAACTAACCCTGACTTGTCCGCCACAAGGTGCATACCTGCGATCCTGATCCTGCTGGGCGCATTCCTTCAGCAGGGCTATTCACAATACACGGCGATCGATCAGCCCGTCATCAACCGGTACACCTCCATCGATACCATTTACAGCTACAATGACAACGATGTAGACTCGCTGGTGGTGGATAACCTGACAGGAGCCGGAGGGGGAAACCCTTTCGCTGAGGGCGATACGGTCATGGTCTACTGCGTACAGGGATCCCCCATCAAAACCACCTCAGGCGGGGATAACGGGGACGGAGGACCGTCCACGGTTTCATATCCGGGAAATTTCGGGAAATATGCGATCATGATCGTTGACCGGATCATCGCACCCAGGAAACTGGTGATCCTCAACTCCAGCCTCCCCGAGATCGGTCCCCTGCGCGAGGGAGAAACCGCACAGCTCATCAGGATCCCCACCTACAGGCGGGCCGAGATCACTTCGGAACTGACCGCCATGGAATGGAATGGTTCCGCCGGCGGAGTGGTGGCCCTCCTGGTGCAGCGCACCCTGAAGCTGAGTGCGGATATCAATGTCACAGGAAAGGGATTCCGGGGTGCTAACGGGTTGGGGGATGACCTTTATGCAGGTGCGTGTGCGCTCAGCAATCCTTCGGAGTATGACAGCACTTTTTATAAAACCACGGGGACCACGCTCCGGGCAGGATTGAAAGGGGAGGGTGTCACCCGCACGGACTTTGATTTCCTGCGTGGAAAGGGAAAGAACATCAATGGCGGGGGCGGAGGCAACGGCCGGCTTTCGGGGGGCGGCGGAGGCGGCAACTGGAACTTCGGGGGACGGGGCGGAAGGGAGTCTTCCAGCTGCGGTCCGCCGGTGATCGACACCAGGGCCATGGGGGGATTTGCCATGTCGCTTTACTATTATAAGAACAATGATGTCATTGTGGGGAACCGCATATTTCTGGGCGGGGGTGGCGGTGCCGGTACCCGGGTATCCGGCCGGATCAACACCGGCGGGGGGAACGGGGGCGGTATTGTGGTGATCATTGCCGATTCCATCCTGGGGAACGGTCACTCCATCATTGCCGACGGGGCATCGGTGACCGCGGTGGCCACCGGAGCGGGTGGCGGCGGCGGTGGCGGCGGGGCCATCATCCTGGATGTGGCCAATTACAGTTCCGCGCTTTTGCTCAGGGCGGTGGGCGGTAACGGCGGCGATACCGATTTTGCCGCGGATACCACCGGCCCGGGCGGCGGCGGCGGGGGTGGGATCTACTGGTACGCCGGAAGCAGTCAGCCCGAACTCGAAATGGAACTGGCAGATAAGGCAGAGTCGGGACTATACCTGGGTGCTGCTGCGAACTACGGGGCCACCGAAGGAACCAGTGCCGGACAGTTGAACAACGTGCGGGTACCCCTGCGGGGATTCCTCTTCAATACGGTTCCCGATGAATTCACCGTATGCGAGGACGAAAGGCCGGATGCCATCATCGGATCCAGTCCCAAAGGGGGAAGCGGCACCTATACCTACCAGTGGATCGACAGTACCAGCATCCATACCTGGCAGCCCGCTCCGGGGATCAACAACCAGAAGGATTACACGTTCCCGGGTCCCCTTTCCGACACCACCTATTTCAGGAGGGTGGTGACATCGCCCGCGAGCGGACTGGATCCGGATACCAGCTTCAGGATCGCTTTCAATGTGCATCCGGCCATTACCGGGAACATCGTGGCCGCTCCCGATACGGTTTGTTCGGGCAATGCGCCCGGACTGTTCGGGCCTGCGGCTGTGATCGGGGGGGGACTGGGAGCCGGATCATACGGATATAAATGGCAGAAGGAGGAAGGGTCGGGGACATTCACCGATGCGGACGGGACCATCACGGGGGCATCCTACCAGGCACCGGGACTGACCACCACCACCCGGTTTAACCGGATCGCTTACTCGGGCGTTTGCGAGGATACCAGCAGCGCATTGCTGGTCAAGGTATGGGAACCGCTTACCAACAATGATATCACCCCGAACGATACGGTCTGCTACAACACGGCTCCGGAAGTGATTTCAGGACCGGTACCGGGTCAGGGGGATCCGGCGGACAAAAGGTACCGTTGGGAAACTGCCACCAGTCCCGCCGGAACATGGTCGGTGATCCCCGGCGCAGCATCCCGCACTTTCCAGTCGCCCGCACTCACCGAAACCGTCTATATCCGGAGGATCGCCCTCTCGGGCAGTGACAACGCATGTGTGGACACAAGCAACCATGTGGAGATCCTCAACATCCCGCTGATCACCAACAACACGGTCAGCGGCACCGCCACGGTCTGCCAGGGCAGCCAGGCACCGCTGCTCAACGGTACTGATCCGGCCGGAGGGTACCAGGGGCTCTACAGTTACCGGTGGGAGGCCAGGACCGAATCCACGGGATGGGGCCCCGCGCAGGGGATCAACGATGTGCAGACCGGTTATGATGCAGGGATCATGGATGGCGACACCACCTTCTTCAGGCGGGTGGTCGGCTCGGGAGGAGCGGCCCGGAATGTATGCCTGAACCCCAGCAACCAGGTGGTCATCCATGTGCTTCCTTCCATTACCGGGAATGTGATCACCACGGCGGATGACATGAAATGCCAGGGGGACCTGCTGGAGGATCTGACCCAGGATCCTGCAGCGGGAGCCGCACCCGGAGGAGGCGCTACCGTGGGAGGCACGGACCCGACACGCAGGTACCGCTGGGAGGTGGCCACGGGCCAGGAAGCTCCCGGGACATGGCAGGAAGTACCCGGTGAATCTTCCCTGGATTACACGGGAAATCCTTCCCTGGATTCGGAAAATGACCGGTGGTACAGGCGGATCGTATTCAGCGGTCCGGATGAGCAGTGCGTGGATACCTCCAACCTGAAACGGATCACTGTGCACAGGCAGATCACCGGCAATACAATCGAACCGTTCGATTCGGTATGTTTCGCCACGACAAAACTGCTGGAAGGTTCCACACCTGCGGGAGAGCCTGATCTTACACCTCACTATGTATGGAGGGATGCCGTTTCAGGGAACCCGCTTCCCGCATCCGATGAGGAGGATCACACACCGGGGCCTTATAACAGCCTGGATCCCCGCAATTATAAGCGGATCGTTTCCATCGGGGAGTGCACAGACACTTCCAACACCATGCAGCTGACTGTGATGCAACTGCCCGGCGGCCGGCTCACGGACGGATCCTTCCGGGCGTGCGAGCGGGATACGGTACTGTACATTGATATTTCGGCCGACCGGCTCCATACCTATACCCTGCCCTGGGAGGTCACCCTCACCGACGGGGTCAACCCCGAACCGGTGGGACCCTTTGTGATCAGCGCGGATGGCAACCTGGGAATATCCATGGATACAGAGGCGGACAGCATGCAATTCATGTATGAGATCGCTTCCATCACCTACGCATCCCCGCAGGGGAGGTACCTCTGCGAGGCTCCGGCTGACAGTCTCGCCGGCACGGTACCCATCAGGGTTTTCAGGGTGCCCGAACCGCTGATCACCCCTTCGGACAGCGCCAAGGTATGCGACATTACCATCACCCTTTCGGGTGATCCCGACCACGGGACGGGGTTCTGGAGCCAGGTGAACACGGACAAACCGGCGCTGACTTTTTCCGATCCCCATTCCGATCAGACCGTATTGTTCATCCAGGATATTTCAGAACGGTACGGCAAATACCGGATCCGGTACAGGAGTGTGGCCGGGGATTGCTTCGCGGATGATTTTATCGATGTGAGCTTTTTCGAGCAGCCTGAACCGGCTTTTGCCGGCAAGGATACCATGATCTTCTTCATCAATTCCATCCAGCTGCATGCGGACCCTCCTTCGGCGGGGACCGGCACCTGGGAGCTGGTTTCCGGCAGCGGGATCATCCGGGATGAGCATGATCCGGAAACCTATGCCTATGAACTTGGGCTCGGGGAGGAGAATACCTTCAGGTGGACAGTGGTCAACGGGGAGGATGAGGGTACCTGCGTGACCAGCAGTGACGTGGTCATCGTGATCCGCAATGAAGTGAAGCGTTATACCGGGTTCTCCCCCAACCAGGATCCGGACAATGAATATTATATCATGCAGGGGCTCAAATATGCGGATGAATTCACCATCAGATTTTTCAATGCGCTGGGCAACACGGTGCGGACCGTCACCCACGAGGATGTGGCTCAGCTGGATGTGGATGAATCCCTGATCAAAAACGGTCTGAAGGAAGATGAAATGGTGGTGTGGGACGGCAGGTCGGAGAACGACAACCTGGTTCCCTCGGGTACCTACTATTATGTGGTTACGTTCATCCTCCACCAGCGTGACCCGGTGAGCGGAGCGATCACGCGCACCGATTCGTATGATTTCAAGGATTACGTGGTGGTGAAAAGGGATTGAAAATGAAGCGGTACTGGATCACATATGGTTTTTTGATGCTGGCGGTGGCGGGCTATGCCCAGAACACCCTGATCCCGTCGCTGAGCAATTACCACCTGACCTGGACCACCATCAACCCCGCTTTTGCAGGATTCAGGGACGCCATCAGCCTGAGCTCCTTTTACAGATCGGCGCTCTACGGGGAACTGGGGCCCACCGACATGCAGCTGAATGTGCACACCCCCGTTGGCAACTCCAAGGTGGCCGTGGGGGGTATCGTGGCCTACAACACCACCCCTCCCGAACAGAACCTGATGTCGATCATGTCCACCTATGCCTACCGGATCTATTTGGGGAGCGGGAGACTGTCGTTCGGTCTCTCGGCGGGGATTTACGGGGCGAAAGCCAACCTGGGGGCCATCGATGTCAGGGATCCCGGCGATCCTTCCTTCCCGTCGGAGATTTACCAGCGGTGGTTCCCCAATTTCGGGACCGGCGTCCTGTATTACACCGACCAGTACTTTGTGGGACTGTCGGTGCCCGAGCTGCTTTCCATCCCGCGGGAAGACCAGTCCGTCGGAGCGGTGCATCCGGATCAGTACCGGTATATTCTGTCGGGGGCCTACCTGTTCGATTTCGGCCCTGCATTCCGTCTGAAGCCCTCGGTACTGATCGACTACAACCGGGCGTCCACATCATTCAAGGCCAGCCTGAATGCAGGTTTTATGGATTCAAGATTTTTCATCGGGGGTGCCTACGACCATCCCAATTTCGGCATTGCGCTGCTCAATGTACAGGTCAATCCGCAGTGGCTCATAGGATATGCCTACACGCTGAATCTGAATGATATGCGAACATACCTGGGGGGCAGCCACGAGGTCGTGCTGCGGTGGGAGTGGAGGCCTGTCATTGAAACCATTCCCGATGATCCCTTCTATTTTTAAGGCATGAGAAAGGCATTGCTTCCCATATGGATCCTGATCTTCCTGCTACCCCCTGTGGCGGGCCAGGATTACTACACGGTACGCAAGCATACCCGGATCTCCACGGGACTGCACGAGGCGGCTGCCGTTCCCTATGAAGACGGCGTGGTCTATATTACCGAATCCACCAGCGTGGGAGCCAGCAGTCCCAAGGATCCGCAGGGAAGGAGGCTCTTCACCATATTCCATTACCGTGAAAAAGGCGGCCAGAAAAGTCCTTTCGTGAATGAACTGGTCACCCAGCGGCACGAGGGACCGGTCTCGTTTTCGGGCGACTACACCACCATGGTCTTTTCACAGCAGCGTCCTTCGGCGGCCAACAGGGATTTTGATCCGCTGGGACTCTATTTTGCGGAGAATGTGGACGGACAATGGACCCATGTCAGGCCCTACCAGCACAACGATCCGTTTGCCTGGCTCTTCTCCCCCGCGCTCTCTTCCGACGGTGGCACGCTTTTCTTTGCTGCCAATTTCCCGGATGCCCTGGGAGGGTTCGATATTTACCGGTCGGTGTTGGAGAACGGGAACTGGTCCGAACCCGAAAATCTGGGTCCCGCCGTCAATTCAGAAGGACAGGAGCTGTATCCCTTCTTTCATCCGTCGGGCAGGCTCTATTTCTCCTCGGACGGGCACGACGATAACCTGGCCGGATTTGACCTGTTTGAGACAACCTGTGTGAATGGCAGGTGGATGAAAGCCCGCAAACTGCCGGCTCCCTTCAACACGCTGTCCAATGATTACCATGTCTGGTTCGACGATAGCTTCAAAAGCGGATACCTCACGAGCGACCGGGGCAGCGGTTCCAAGGAGATCTTTGCCTTCGGCACCGATATCCCGGAATTTGAATCGCCGGAACCCATCAAAAAGACCTACTACAAATACAGGATCTATGACCGCAAACTGGACACCGTGGATCACAACCTGTTCAGTTATTCCTGGGTGATCAACGATACCCTGGAACTGCCCGGACACGAGGTCATCTATCAATTCCCCGGTCCCGGTAAATATATATGCCAGCTGAATGTGTATGACAAGCAGCTGGATACGCTTGTGGAGGGACAGACAGTCAATACCCTGCACATCCGGCTCAACGAACAGGCGGTCATTACCTGTCCCGACACCATCCCCGTGAATACCCCGGTGGTGTTTGACGGAAGTGAGACTTACCTGCCGGAATTCAACATCGGCAGGTACTTCTGGGAATTCGGGGACGGCACCTACGGGGAAGGGATCCGCGTCACGCATACCTACCTCTACCCGGGCACCTACCGGGTGATCCTGGGTGTGGAGGAACGGAAAGAGAGCAGGAGGGATGAGCCGGAGGTCCGTTCCAATTTCAGGGATGTGGTTGTCACCGCACCCGGTGAATAATCCTTTCCGTGTCTGTTGCTCCCGACATCCGTGTTTGATAACTCTTATTTTATTTTGCACGAATTTTGTATATTTTTAAAGTGCACAGAAAAAATACGAAAATGAAGCGTTTATATCATATATATATCTTATTATTAATCAGTGTATTGGGATTTTCCCAGGCAGTTCCCAACGTGGAGGAGAATATCCCGTATCTGATGACCTTCGGCAAGAATGCCGAAACAAGCTGGGGGGACGATGATTTCTCCCAGACATTCTTTTTTCTGATTCCCGAGGAGTATGACAGGCCATTTTTTATCCGGGTATACGATCCCGATACGGGTGGCCAGATCGATGAGATCGCAGGTGACTGGAATACCCGCTGCACCTATGAGATTTTCGGCGGAGAGGGGGTGTGGACCGAACCCGATGCACGGGAAACGAGTCCCTCCGGTAATTATAAAAGCGGCACGCTGCTGGCTTCCAGGGCATTTGCGGAGAATCCCCGGTATGACAACAGCTGGTATACCTTCGGGCCGTTCAACCCGGCCCAGGGGGAATACGTGGAAATGTACCAGGGCAGGATATTCAAGATCATCTGTGAGGGAGTGTCCGGGGATGACGGGAACATGTACCGATACTTCCTCAGTACCGAGGCGGATGAGAACCGTCCCATCGAGGGCGCCAATGCCTTTGCCTACGAGTATTCCTTCAGGATGCACAATGACGTGAACGAAGTTTCCCATATTTATCCCTATATCGAGGACGGGACCATCTATGTGAAGATCTCCAATTTCGACTGGGACACAGACGGAAGCATTGTGGTGATCTCCGTTGCCAGGCAGGGCAGGGAAGTGAGGGTGTCGGCAGAGGATCACTGGACGGAGGATGAATTGCGGATCCAGGATGAGGAGATCGGTACCTCCTTTGATTTCAGGTTTGTGAAAGCCGATCAGCTTGTAAGAAATAACAACGTGGTGGTCAACGTCCGGAACCAGCGGAACGAGACCCTGCCTTTCTACACCATCCCCATCGGGGGTGTTCCCAAGTACAGGGGTGAGGTGGAGTTTGTCCCCATTGACTAAAAATCATTGTAATGAGAAAATTTCCGGTCCTGTTCCTTCTGTTGCTGATTCCCGTTGGAGGAAGGGGCCAGTCCTACCAGTTTTTCAAATACGGGATCCCGGAAGGATTGTGCGACAAGTTTGCCTATACGGTCAATCAGGACGTGGATGGTTTTCTCTGGGTGGGCACCACCGAAGGGCTGTGCAGGTTCGATGGAAAGGAATTCGACCAGGACTTTGCGGGTGACTCTCTTCCGGCCAGCATTGCCTTTTCCAGCCTGCTGGATTCGGATGGGAGGCTCTGGTTCGGCCATGAAAACGGAATGATTTCGGTGCTGCAGGACGGATCATTCAGGCTCATCGCACCCGATCCGGGCTTCCGCTCCCCTGTGCGTTCCATCCGGGAGGATGCCCGGGGCAATATACTGGCCCTCTTCCAGCAGAGCGGGGTCATGCTATTGAACAGGGCAATGGAGGCGAGGTACGTAACCGATCCTTTCGCCGGCCGTTCGCTCAATACTTTCCTGGTCACTCCCGAAGGCCATCTGCTGGTGGGGACCAGTGACGGACTGGGCATTTACCGTTACGACGAGGACCTGGAGACATACATTCATACGGGTGACCTGTCCGCATTGCAGTATATGGTGGTGCAGGAGCTGGTTACAGCCCCCGGAGAGCACGAATACTGGGCGGGGACGGAGGATGAGGGGTTGTTCCGGATAACCGGGGAAGGATTTAACCCGGATCGCTTTGCGGTTGAAAAGATCGGGGAGGAAAAGGGACTGGGATACGCCCGGGTATCGTCCATTGTGTTTGAAGGCAACAGGCGGGTCTGGATCAGCGATTACGGGACAGGGATCTACCGGGTGGACCTGGGTGTGGAAGGGACACTGGGCAGTATGCTGCTTTTTGACAAAGAATCGGGTATTCCCAACGAATACATCAATCACATCTTCGTGGACGAGGAAGGGAACCAGTGGTTCTCCTCGCAGGGGAACGGGATCGCTGTGCTGCGCGACCAGGCTTTCACCTTTCGCTCCCTCTGGGCAAAGGATGATCCGTTCACGGAGGTAAGTGCCGTTTGCATCAGGGGGGAGGATTACTGGTTCGGAGGCACCCACAAGTTAGCCCATTTCAGTGCCCGGACGCCTCTGGAGGTAACCTACCTGGGGGTGGGGGACGGACTGCCCATGGACCAGGTGACGGCGCTCTACCTGGATGACCGCAATGACCTGTATATCGGCACCCTGCAGAGCGGGCTTTACATCAAGCCGGACGGTATCTCCCGGATCAGTTCCCTGGTGGTTTCCAGGAACTCGCTGGAGAATTCCATCAATGCCATAGACGGCAATGCGGACAGTCTTTTCATTGCCACAAACAACGGGGTGTACACCATCAACCTGGAGAGCGGTAACCGCACCTATTTGAATACGGCCACCGGCCTGCCCCACAACAAGATCAACGATATTCTGGTGGACAGCAAGGGCAGGGCCTGGATTGCCACCCTGACCAGCGGCCTGGTGAGCATCAATTCGGAAACCCAGTTTTTGATCGATGGCAAGCCCAAGCTGGAGTTTGTCACCCTGGCCGAAGACGACAGGGGTGTCCTGTGGGCGGGGACTTACGGGGACGGTGTGTTCTCGTTTTACAATGATTCAATGGGCTGGTACAGTGAAGCGAATGGACTGAAACAGGATTATACCTATGCCATCGCGGCCGACCCTGAAGGATATGTTTGGGTGGGACACCGGAACGGACTGAGCCGGATCGATCCCGTGCGGAAGAATATCCGTATATACGGCGAAGAATCAGGTTTCAACACGGATATCCTCAATAATGCGGTGGACAGGACAGCGGACGGGAAGCTTTTCATGGGAACCACCAACGGGATCATCCAGTATGATCCCAACCAGGCCAGGGAAGACCTGGTGCCCCCCAGGCTGAGCCTGAAATCCGTGGTGATCTCCGATCGGCCCTACGATCCGTCCCGGCCGATCAAACTGAAGTACGGGAAATACAGGGTCCGCATCGATTTTGTGGGGATCAACCTGAGCAACCCGGACCGGGTCACCTACCAGTACAGACTGGACGGTTATGAAGCGGATTGGTCGGATGTCACCACCGTGTCCAGTGCCTACTACGGACGGGTGGAGGACGGCAACTACACCTTCATGCTCCGGGCATGCGACGGGAACGGCAATTGCACTCCGGAGCCCGTGACGCTGGATATTTCCGTGAAGATCCCCATCTGGAAGGCATGGTGGTTTATCCTGTCCCTGGTCCTGCTTGCGCTGGCCACCATTTTTATCATTTTCAAGATCAGGGAACGCAACCAGAAGGCCATCCAGGAATACCTGCAGCGCCAGCTGGATGAACGGACCAGGGAAGTGATCCAGCAGAAGGAAGAGATCGAGATCAAGAACCGGGATATTACCGATTCCATCAACTATGCCCAGCGCATCCAGGCAAGCATCCTGCCTTCCATCAAAAAGCTGCACCAGGCTTTTTCGGGAAGTTTTGTCTTCTATCAGCCCAGGGATATCGTGAGCGGCGATTTTTACTGGTATGAAAAGATCAATACGAACAAATTCATCGTGGTTTGTGCCGACTCCACCGGGCATGGCGTACCGGGTGCATTCATGTCCATGATCGGCACCACGCTCATCAAAGATATCTGCCTGCGCTCGGGGGTGCAGACGCCCTCTGAAGTACTCAGCACCCTTGACAAGGAAGTGCGGGAGGCCCTCAATCAGAATGTGGAGTCCGATGGTTCCAATGACGGGATGGACATCATTGTGGCGCAGATAGATATGAGCAATTACAAATTCGTGGTCAGTTCTGCCATGCGGCCACTGATCATTTATTCGGGAGAGGAGCAGATCTATGTGAAGGGGAACAGGAATTCGGTGGGGGGACAGCTGGATGACAGCCGGGTGGAAAAAGAATTCACCGACCAGGAGTTCCAGTTGAAGAAGGGAGACATCATTTATATGTTCTCCGACGGGTATCCCGATCAGTTCGGGGGACCGCTGGGCAGGAAGTTCAAGATGGTGAGGCTGCGGAACCTGCTCCGGGATATCCACGACAAACCCATGGAAGAGCAGTACAACTATATCAAGAGCAATTTCTTCCTGTGGAAAGAGGACATGGACCAGGTGGATGATGTACTGTTCATGGGGATCAAGATCTGATCCTCCTAGATCTCATCCAGGTCAATACCGCTCAGCACGATCACATCGGTGGTATCTGTATTGCTGCGGTTGAAATCCCTGTCGTAAATATAAAAAGTGTAAAAGATCGTATCGTGGATGATGACCGGATAGGAGATCTCCAGTTCGAGGGTCCCGCTCAGCGGTTGCTTATCCATGTAAGGGATCCTGTACTTGAGGATCCCTCCCTCCTCCGGCGGCACCTTTTCGAACGTCTTGTCCTTCATATCATACAGCTGCAGGAAAAAGTTATACTTCAGGGTATCCGGCTGGTACATCCCGGTGGAATCGGTCAGGGCGTGCCATCCCAGATTCCCGTCCCCATCCGTGAACCTGAAGGAGAGGTTCCCGATCAGGTTCTTGTTCCCCAGCTGGTCCACCGAAATATACAGATCAAAACCCTGGTAATCGATCACGGGCGTGTCGGGATATTCGGGGGCGATCTTGTCGCAGGAGACCAGCACCAGTGAAAATGTTGCTATAACCGCAAATACCTTCTTCATTTCTTTTACAAACCTACAAAAATCCTGCCTATTTTTTTCTCATGAAGATATTCAGCGGGACCCCCGTAAAATCAAAATTTTTACGCAGCTGGTTCTCCAGGAAGCGCTTGTAGGGATCCCTGACATACTGGGGAAGGTTACAGTAGAAGGCGAAGGAAGGGTTGTGGGTGGGCAGCTGGGCCACATACTTGATCTTCACCTGTTTTCCTTTGACAGCGGGCGGATGGTGTTCCCCGATAACGGCAAGCATCACCTCATTGAGCCGGGAGGTGGGGATGCGCTTCCTGCGCTTCTCATACACCTCCATGGAGATTTCCAGTGCTTTGTGGATCCGCTGTTTGGTGATTGCGGAAATGAACAGTACGGGTATGTCGGTGAAAGGTTCCAGTCGTTTTAAGATCCCTTCCCTGTATTGTTTCATGGTTTGCGTCTCTTTCTCCACCAGGTCCCATTTATTGACCAGCACCACCACCCCTTTCCTGTTCCTTTCAATGAGGCGGAAGATATTCACATCCTGCGCCTCGATCCCGATGGTGGCATCCAGGAGCAGCAGGCAAACATCCGCGTGTTCAATGGCACGGACCGAACGCATCACAGAATAAAATTCCACATCCTCCTTCACCTTGCCCTTCTTCCGGAGGCCCGCGGTATCCACCAGGTAAAAATCGTGGTTGAACCTGGAGTACCGGGTATGGATGGAATCCCGGGTGGTGCCGGAAACGGGGGTGACGATATTGCGTTCCGCGCCTATCAGGGCATTGACCAGGGAGGATTTCCCCACATTGGGGCGTCCCACCACGGCGAACCGGGGAAGTTCCTCCTCCTCTTCCGCTTCATCCTTCACCAGCAGTGCCGTGAGACGGTCCAGCAGTTCCCCGGTCCCGCTTCCGTTGATGGAGGAAAGCGGAAATGTTTCGCCCAGTCCCAGTCTGTAAAACACGGCCGATTCATACAACCGTTCCGCATTGTCCACCTTGTTCACCACGAGCAGGACCGGTTTGTCAATCTTCCTCAGCATCCCGGCGATGGTCTCGTCCAGGTCGGTGATCCCGCCGGTTACATCCACCAGGAAAAGCACCACATCCGATTCTTCGATGGCCAGGATCACCTGTTTCCGGATCTCCTCCTCGTAGATGTCAGCGGACCCGTCCACATAGCCGCCCGTGTCGATGATGCTGAACTCCTTACCGTTCCAGAATACCTTGCCGTAGTGCCTGTCCCGCGTTACCCCGCTCATCGCATCCACAATCGCCTGCCTGGTTTCCGTCAGCCGGTTGAAAAATGTGGATTTGCCCACATTCGGTCTTCCCACGATGGCTACAATATTCCCCATATGCAGATTGCTTTACCGGTATCCGAACTTTTTGATCTGCCGTTCGTTGCTTCTCCAGTCCTTTTTCACCTTCACCCGGAGTTCCAGGTACACTTTTTTACGGAAAAAATTTTCCATCGCCAGCCTGGCTTCCTTTCCGACCCTTTTCATCGCCATTCCCTCATTCCCGATCAGGATCCCCTTCTGACTCTCCTTTTCCGTATAGATCACCGCATGGATCCTGAGCAGGTTGCCCTCCTCCTTGAAAGATTCTATTTCGATTTCCACGGAATAGGGGATTTCCTGCCTGTAGTGAAGCAGGATCTTTTCCCTGATCATCTCTCCTGCAAAAAACCGTTCCGATTTATCCGTGAGTGCATCCTTGGGGTAGTAGGGAGGCGACTTGGGCAGATGATGCAGGATCCGGCTGAAGAGATAATCCACATTGAATTTCTTCAGGGCGCTCATGGGGATCTTCTCCGCCGCGGGAAGCAGCTTTTCCCAGGTATCGACCACGGACTGCACCTGCTCCTGGTTGCTCAGGTCGATCTTATTGATCGCAATCAGCAGGGGGATCTTCAGGCGGGACAGCTTGAGGATCAGTTCGTCTTCTGCACCGGGTTGTTCCCCGGGTTCGGTGAGATAAATGAGCACATCCGCATCCACAAAGGCCGAACGGGCAGCCTTCAGCATGGCTTCCTGGAGTTTATAAGCGGGATCCAGCAGACCCGGGGTATCCGAAAAGATGATCTGGTAATCGGGGGTGTTCAGGATTCCGTGGATCCTGTGGCGGGTGGTCTGTGCCTTGGAGGTGATGATGGAAAGCTTTTCCCCCACCATGGCATTCATCAGGGTGGATTTGCCCACATTGGGTCTGCCGATAATATTCACAAATCCCGCCTTATGTTCCCCGTTGGCATCCATCTTTGAACCGACCCCTTTACTTGTAGCTGTCCATTTTTAACATCCGTATCTCTCCGGGAGTCAGGAACCGCCATTTTCCCCTGGGGAGGTTTTTTTTGGTCAGTCCGGCAAAATAAACCCGGTCCAGTTTGTTTACCCTGTATCCCAGTGACTCAAACATCCTTCGCACAATCCGGTTCCGGCCCGAATGGATTTCCAGTCCGACCTCACTTGGATCGTCATTGTTCGCATAAGAAATGGCATCGGGCTGAATGAACCCATCTTCCAGGGTGAGGCCCGCTGCCAGTTTGTTCATGTCGGCTTCCGTCACCGCTTTGTCCAGGAAAACATGGTAGATCTTCTTCTTCTGGTACCCGGGATGGGTCAGTTTCTTGGCCAGCTCCCCGTCATTGGTGAAGAGCAGTAACCCGCTGCTGTTCCTGTCGAGCCTTCCCACCGGGTAGATCCTTTCGCTGCATGCATTCCGCACCAGCTGCATCACCGTTTTCCGTTCTTTGGGATCATCCATGGTGGTCACATAATCCCTGGGTTTATTCAGCAACACATAAACTTTGCGCTCATTTTTAATGCGTTCTCCGTTATACCGTACCACATCGCCCGGATTCACTTTGGTTCCCAATTCCTTCACCACCTTTCCGTTCACGGTGATCACGCCTGCGCTGATCAGATCGTCGGCATCACGCCGGGAGCATATGCCCGAGGAGGCAATGTACCTGTTCAGGCGCATGGTCTGTTCCTTTTCCGGGTCTTTTTTGCGGAACGTCCGGCCTTCCTTCCCGGCCTGCACCCGTCCGCCTGGCCGGGACTTCAGCCCCTCCCTTCGCTGCTCCTGCCCCTCCCTTCGCTGCTCCTGCCCGCCCTTTTCGGGGTGTTTCCGTCCGCCTGGCCGGGACTTCACCCCTTCCCTGCGCGGCTCCTGTCCTTCCCTGCGCGGCTCCTGCCCGCCCTTTTCGGGGGATTTCCGGCCGTTCTTCCGGTCCTCCGTGCGTTTATATGGTCTTTGCTGATTCAAAAGATGATTCCTTTACATGGTAAGGGGATACAAAGATACATCTTAATTGGGGAACAATCTTGAAAACTATTTCTAACTTTGCGACCGTTTCAAAACCAGCACAGTAACCATCAATCAAATCACAGATCATGAGCCTCGTAATTTCGATTTCAGGGATCCGGGGAACCATCGGGGGAGCCCCCGGAGAAGGTCTCACACCCATTGATACGGTCCAGTTTGCTTCTGCGTATGCTTCCTGGCTGAAGGAAAGGGCACATAAGGAAAAGCCTGCTGTGGTACTGGGACGCGATGCCCGGATCTCAGGGCCCATGGTGGAACAGCTGGTCTCCGCCACCCTCACGGCCATGGGGGTGGATGTGTTCCTACTAGGTCTGGCCACCACACCCACGGTGGAGATGGCCGTAACGGAACTGAAGGCTGACGGGGGCATCATCCTCACAGCAAGTCACAATCCCGCTCACTGGAATGCGCTGAAGCTGCTCAACGAAAAGGGGGAATTCCTTTCGGCCGAAGACGGGAACGTGATCCTGGAAAAGGTCGGGAAGAAAGATTACCGTTTTGCGGAAATAAAAAAACTGGGAACCATTAAACCTTTTGAGGGAATGGATATCAAACACATTGGCCGGGTAACCGGACTGGACCTGGTGGATGTGAATAAGATCAGGGAGAAAAAATACCGCGTGGTGATCGACTGTGTGAATTCTGTGGGTGGGATCGTGATTCCCCGGCTTCTGAAGGAACTGGGAGTGGCAGAGGTCATTGAGTTGTACTGCGAGCCTACCGGAGCGTTCCCGCATAATCCGGAGCCCCTGCCGGAGCACCTTTCGGTCATTTCTGCGACCGTAGCCGGAGAAAAAGCCGATGTGGGCTTTGTGGTGGATCCCGATGTGGACCGTCTGGCCATCGTCTGTGAGGATGGAAGCATGTTCGGTGAGGAGTATACCCTGGTTGCGGTGGCAGACTTTGTGCTTTCAAATACACCGGGGAACACTGCATCCAACCTGTCATCCACAAGGGCATTGCGGGATGTGACCCTCGCTCACGGAGGCGATTATTTTCCGGCGGCGGTGGGTGAGGTCAATGTGGTGGAAAAAATGAAGGAGCATCAGTGCGTGATTGGCGGAGAAGGGAACGGAGGGGTCATATATCCTACGCTGCATTACGGCAGGGATGCCCTGGTGGGGATCGCATTGTTCCTGAGCCATCTGGCAGGTAGCGGATGCACATGCAGCCAGCTCAGAAAGAAATATCCGGACTATGTTATCTCGAAGAACAGGGTGGAATTGCCGGAGGGAACGGATGCAGACAGGCTGCTTGAAAGGTTTGCAGAGGCTTTCGCGGGCCATGAAGTGAACCGGGAAGACGGGGTGAAGGTTGAAATGGAGGCCGGCTGGATCCACCTGAGGAAGTCCAACACAGAGCCGCTCATCAGGCTGTATGCGGAAGCGGGGACTGCCCGGGAAGCGGAAGCCCTCGCCGGAATGGCAAAAGAAACCATCCATGGGTTGCTGAAGGATGAATAATATACCATAACAATCGGTTTTTTAACGGACACAACGAAAATGAAACGCAAAACTTTAATAGCCATCATCATCCCGGTCGTACTGGTCGGTGCACTCATACTCTACTCTGTACTCTCGGGCAAGGAGAAGGATGTGGTGCTTGAAACAGCGGTGAAGTACGGCCAGTTTGAAATAGCGGTGATGGTGACCGGCGAGCTGGAAGCCATCAGGGAGACCGAGATCACAGCGCCGCAGGAACTGCGAAGCAGGAATCTCAGGATACGCAGTGTGCCGATCCTTGAGCTGATCCCGGAGGGGACCGTGGTGGATTCGGGCGACTGGGTGGCTACCCTGGACCGTTCGGAGGCGGACAATACCCTGAAGGACATCCTGGATAACCTGGAACAGGAAGAATCGGAATATATGCGCACCAGGCTGGATACCACCATGCAGCTCAGGCAATTGCGGGATGAGCTGATCAACCTGGAATTTGCCATGGAAGAGGCGGGGATTGCCCTGGAGCAATCCAAGTTCGAACCCCCTGCTACCATCCGCCAGGCCGAGATCAACCTGGAAAAGGCCAGGAGAGCGTATGAGCAGGCGAAACAGAATTATACCCTGAGGGTGCAGCAGTCCAGGGCGGAAATGAGGGAGGCAGAGATCAACCTGGCCAGGGACAGGAGGAGGAAAGAGGAGATGGAGGCGGTGCTGAACAAGTTTGACATCAGGGCCCCGGCTTCAGGGATGGTGATCTATAAGCGGGACTGGGACGGAACGAAACGGACCGCCGGGACCGAGATCAATACATGGGACCTGACCGTGGCCACGCTGCCCGATCTCTCCACCATGATCTCCACCACCTACGTGAATGAGATCGATATCAGCAAGGTGGATGTGGGTCAGCCCGTCAGGGTGGGCGTGGATGCCTTCCCCGATAAAAAGTATACCGGGAGGGTCATCGAAGTGGCCAACATCGGTCAACAACTCTCAAATACCGATGCCAAGGTTTTTGAAGTGCGCATTGAAGTCAATGAGTATGATTCCATTCTGAGACCCTCCATGACCACCAGTAACCAGATCGTCACCAGCGTACTGGAAGATGTGTTATCCCTGCCCCTCGAAGCGGTACACGCCAATGACAGCGTCACGTTTGTGTATACCAGGGATGGGAAAAGACAGATCGTGCTCGTGGGTCCATCCAACGAAAACAACATTGTGATAGAGAAGGGGCTCGAACCGGGAGAGATGGTCTATCTTTCCGTACCTGAAGAACCAGAGTCATTTGAATTCACAGGGATGGCGCTGATGGATGAGATTAAAAAGCGGAAGGAAGAGGAGATGAAAGAGGCCGAAAAGCGGCAGCAGCAGCGGCAGCGGCCGATGATTCCGGAAGATATCCGCAGGATGATGGAGGATGGAGAACTGCCGGAGGGATTTCCACAGGAATGGCCGGCAGGAGACAGCGGCACTTTCCGGCAGCGGCCGGAAGGAGCGCCCCGCCGGACACCCGGGGAAAGACCTGAAGGGGCTCCGGTGCGCACTCCTGGCGCACGTCCTGGAGCGACATCCATGCAAACTCCCGGAAGTCAGACACAAACAGCGTCATTTGATAATTTCAATTAGTCATGGGCAGGTATCTACATGACATACTCATCGCGGTTGAGTCCATCCTGTCCAACCAGACGCGAAGTATGCTTACCGCGCTGGGTATCATCTTCGGGGTGGCTGCGGTGATTGCCATGCTGGCCATCGGAAGAGGCGCCCAGCAGGAAATCCTGGAACAGATCAAAATGGTGGGGGTCAATAACATCATGATCACTCCCATCGTGGAACCTGCCGGCGAAGAGGATTCGGAGAACGGAAACGGAGAAAAAGAGCAGCGTAAATTCTCCCCGGGGCTCACCCTGCAGGATGTGGAAGCCATCCGAGAGGTGGTCCCCACCGTGCATACCCTTTCACCGGAAATTGCCGTGAACAGTCACGTTACCCGGGGAGGTAAACGGGCCACCGCAAAGCTTATCGGTGTTTCCAATGAGTATTATCAGATCTTCAACCTGAATCTGCAGGCCGGTCAGTTTTTCAATGATTACCAGGAAGAGAACGGGATCCCCGTCTGTATCATCGGGGACAATATCAAGAACCAGTTCTTCAGCAGTGAAAATGCCATTGGTCAGTATATCAAATTCGCCAATGTATGGCTCCGGGTGGTAGGGGTACTGGAAAAGACCAATGTGAGCCTCACCAGGTTCGAGGATATCGGGGTGAATGTAATGAATGACAATATTTACATCCCGGTAAAGACCATGTTGCTCAGGTTCCAGAACCGTGCACTGGTGGCTACCAGGATTAAGGCCTCTGCAACGACGGTCACGCGGAACAGGCACATGATTGCCATCAGTGCAACCCCGAGCCAGAACGTTTCTTCCAATTACCACCAGCTGGACCGTATCGTGGTCCAGGTCAACGAATCCAATGAACTGTCGCCCTCCACGGACCTGCTGAGCAGGCTGATGCTCCGGAGGCACGAAAATGTGAAGGATTTTGAGATCACCGTGCCCGAGCTTCTCCTGAAACAGGAACAAAGGACCAAGGATATTTTCAACATTGTACTGGGGGCCATTGCCAGCATATCCCTGCTGGTGGGGGGGATCGGGATCATGAATATCATGTTTGCCTCGGTGATGGAACGCATCAAGGAGATCGGTACCCGGCTGGCTATCGGAGCGCAGAAAAGGGATATCGTGGTTCAATTCCTTGCAGAAGCCGTACTGATCAGCGTCACAGGCGGTCTGATCGGTGTGATCCTCGGAATTGTGGCCTCTTTCCTGATCACCGAGCTTGCAGGCATCCTCACCATCGTGACACCCATCAGTGTAATCATTGCTTTTGTGGTATCCGCCTCGGTAGGCGTGATCTTTGGATATTCTCCGGCCAAAAGGGCTTCCGAGAGGGATCCCATTGAATCATTACGACATGAATAGCAGGCACATGAAAAAGCAAATATTTTTCCTCGTACTACTTCTTCCTTTTGTGAATATTTTTCCCCAGTCGCAGGCCGAGACTGAACTGAAGGTGCTGAACCTGAATGAAGTGATCGAGATCGCCCGGGAGCAGTCCCTGATGGCGCTCATGTCCAGGCACCAGTTCCGGGGCAGTTACTGGGAATACAGGACCCACATTGCGCGGTTCAGACCGGGGCTTACCCTGGAAGCAACCGTGCCTTCTTTGAATAATACGATGGAGAGTGTCACCCAGCCTGACGGGACAGAAAAATTCGTGACCCGGTCCAACATGCGTACATCCCTGGATCTGCAGCTGAACCAGAACATCGGGCTGACAGG
>Ga0116196_1000060_pt1 | contig 28391 bp, 23 predicted proteins | sample ZodSprso05mmetaG_FD_97002 | JGI IMG/M metagenome (GOLD analysis project Ga0116196, IMG submission 97002) | Hot spring sediment microbial communities from Zodletone spring, Oklahoma to study Microbial Dark Matter (Phase II) - Zodletone Spring... ... | reverse complement strand
TCAAAATGAGAGATGTAATATATTGGAAAACAAAGAGTTAGAGAAAGTTAGGAAATGGGGGTTTTTGCACCTCTGTAACAAACTAAATATGAGATAGTTGGGGGTTTTGTGAAACCCTATAGTGGAGTTAGTGGAGTTAGGTTGAGGCGGGCCTGTGCATGGAATGTGTGCAGGTTTTTTTATGCTGGGATTCGTCACATTTCGAAACGCTGCTTCCGGCGAAAAAAATTGAGCAAAATAAACCGGAAGGCGTCAAGTGCCTTCCGGTTTATTTTTATGCATTATAGGTGGATGAGGCAGTATCCCCGCCCCTGCCGGTCCAGTTGGTGTGGAAAAATTCACCCCGCGGCCTGTCCACACGCTCATAGGTATGCGCCCCGAAATAATCCCGCTGCGCCTGCAGCATGTTGGCAGGAAGACGTTCGGACCGGTAACCGTCGAAATAATTGAGGGCTGTGGTCAGGGCCGGTACTGGTACACCGTTGGAAAGAGCCGTGGCAACCACCCTGCGCCACCCTGCCTGGGCTGCTCCCACCTTCTCCTGGAAGAACGGATCCAGCAGCAGGTTGGGTAGTTCATTGTTCTGATCGAAGGCTTCCTTGATCCTGGCAAGGAACGCGGAGCGGATGATACAGCCGCCGCGCCACAGCAGTGCAATCCCCCCGTAGTTGAGGTCCCAGTCATATTCCTTTGCAGCCTCCCGCATCAGCGTATATCCCTGTGCATAGGAAACGATCTTTGAAGCATACAGTGCCCGTTCCATGTCTTTGATAAATTCCTTCTTATCCCCATTCAGGGAAGGTTTCGGTCCGGTGAGGATCTTTGATGCGGCCACCCGCTCTTCTTTCAGGGCGGAAAGACACCTGGCAAATACAGCCTCTCCGATCAGCGTCAGGGGAATTCCCAGATTCAGCGCCTCGATCCCGGTCCATTTCCCGGTCCCTTTCTGTCCGGCCGTATCCAGGATCTTTTCCAGCAGCGGTTCTCCGTCCTCATCTTCAAAGTCCAGAATATCCCGGGTGATCTCGATCAGGTAGCTGTCCAGGTCCCCTTCATTCCAAACTTTGAATACCTGGTGCATTTCCTTATAGGTCATACCCAGCAGGTTCTTCATCAGGTGGTAAGCCTCGCTGATCAACTGCATATCCCCGTATTCGATCCCGTTATGGACCATTTTTACAAAATGCCCGGCACCGTTGGCTCCGACCCAGTCACAACAGGGCGTACCGTCTTCCACTTTGGCGGCAATCGACTGGAAGATCTCTTTCACATGGGGCCAAGCATCCACCGATCCGCCCGGCATGATGGAAGGTCCCCACAACGCTCCCTCTTCTCCCCCGGAAACGCCGGTCCCGATGTACAGCAATCCTTTGCTCTCCACGTAGGCAGTCCGCCTGATGGTATCCGGAAAATGGGAATTTCCCCCGTCGATAATGATATCACCCTGGTCCAGGTGGGGAATCAGCATTTCAATGAAATCATCCACCGGTTTGCCCGCCTTGACCAGCAACACCACTTTTCTCGGCCGCTCCAGCGAAGCAACAAATTCCTCCACAGAATGAGCCCCAATAAATTTCCGGCCTTTCCCCCTGCCGTCCATGAACCGGTCCACTTTTTCCACTGTCCGGTTATAAACTGCCACAGTGTAACCATTTCTTTCCATATTCAGTACCAGGTTCTCCCCCATTACGGCGAGCCCTATCAATCCAATATCAGCTTTTGTTTTCATAATAAAATTTATTTTGGTTTCATGTTGTTCTGGTGTCTTTCTTTCTTCAGAGGTATTTCTCTCTCAACAACAAAACCCAACTTCTCCAGTACTTTCCATACCTTCCAGTCCTCCCCCTTCCCGCCGGCCAGGCAGACCGAATAGGCGGGCGGTTCCCTCCGGGGCGGATATGCTGCCCTGAGCTTTTCGAATGCACCCGGATCCTCACGCAGTCTGCGGTCATCCGCCGTGACATCATAGGTCTGCCTGTATACTTCCCACAGGAGGGATTCATGATCCTTTCCGGATGCATCTGCCCTGATCTCGGGCTGTTCCGGGGACGGGATGTATGCGGGTGACCAATGGTCCAGTCCCAGCTTAAAAAACCGGCTCACGGCCCTGACCGACATGGTTGTTCCCCCCGCTTTTCCATCCAGGGAATACCCTGCGATATGTGGTGTTCCGATGGTAATGGCATCCAGTAATTTCCGGTCGATTTCAGGCTCCCCGGAAAACACATCCAGGACCACCCCTGCAAGCCTGCCACCACGGATTCCTTCCATGAGCCCGGATTCCCGGATCACTTCTCCCCGGGAGGTGTTGATCAGGATGCTTCCCTTTCTCATTTGTTCCACGAAGCGGCGGTCCACCATCCCCAGGGTGTTGTCCATCCCTCCCCTGTTCAGGGGGACATGCAGGGTGATGATATCCGCCTGCGCAAGGACCTCGTCCAGTTCCATGAACAGGTCGCTTTTCTCAGCGCGCTTCCGGGGTGGGTCATTCAGGAGCACCTGCATCCCCAGGGCCTCGGCAGCCTCCGCAACCGGGCTGCCCACATGTCCTGCTCCCACAACCCCAAGGATCCGGCCCTCCAGTGTGAATCCCATCCATGTGGCCAGGTGCAACCATACCGAAGCCATGTATTGCTGTACCGATGACGCATTGCATCCCGGTGCATTGGTCCAGCTGATCCCAGCAGCACGGCAATACCCGGTATCGATGTGATCAAAACCGATGGTGGCAGAGGCGATCAGCCGGACATTCGTATGCTCCAGCAGGGCACGGTCGCACCGTGTCCGGGTCCTTGTGATGAGACAGTCCGCATCTTTGAGATCGGACTGTTTGATTGTATTGCCGGGCAGATAGGAAACCTCCGCCACCTTTTCCAAAACGCCTTGCAGAAACGGGATCCTGTCGTCTGCCACAATCCTGATCATCCGCGGTTGAATTTTTCCTTCCAGGACCAGAGGCCCAGAGCCGGGTTTGATACAAAATAGATCTCTTCCCCGTCGGGCATCCTGTTGTATCCCTCCTTCAACCGGCCGGGATCGTAAAGGGAAAGCATTGCATTGAGATCCGCATGGTGATAGTTCACCGATTCGATCTCCTCCTTTGTGAGATGACCCGGGCAATAGGTAACCCGGAACCTTCCTTCGGAAGAACCATGGATCAAATGTGCCGCGGCACTCAGATTCTGCCTCAGTTCTTCGTGGTGTTCCACCGCATCCAATATCTCCGGGGTGGTCTTGTACCCGTATTTCCGGATCAGCCTGTCTATTTCCCGGTCCTCTCCGAATTCCTTGAGCCCCGGAGCCAGCACGACAATCTCTCCCCCGGTGGCAATGGCCATCCTGGTCCTGTATATGCTCTTATTCCCCAGCCAGGTACTTCTGAACTCCTCCGGCTCGAGATATACCACGATTTTTTCAAGGGGTTCCTCCAGCATCTGGAAGTTAACCTGCAGGGATAATTCCGATGCATTGAGAAAACACTGCTCATCGTCCCCGATAAAAAGACCGCGGACCACCAGGTCCCCCGCATCCTCTCTTCCCACCACGGTCAGGATATAGAGCAGGGGCATATCCGGGATAAACTGTTCGGAGGCATAATTGAGCACCTTCCTTACGGGGGTGTCGGCGCGGCCCATCATCCGTTCCATTCCGTATGCCGCCCCCAGGAAATGACTTTTGTTAATGCCCTCCGGCCCTCCCGTGCCAACGAAAATGTTCTTATTATAGTTTGCCATCCCTGCCACCTCGTGCGGCACCACCTGGCCAATGGAAAGGATGAGATCATGCCCGCCCTCCACGAGAAGGGTATTTAACTGCGCGGGCCAGCTGTAGGAGACCATGCCCCCGGATACCTCTTTCAGAAAAGTGCCGGGTACTTCCCCAACGGTAACCACATCGTTCCTCCAGTCATGCACCCGGAACAGGGAAACCGGCACATCACCGAACATCCTCCGGATCTCCGGTTCGGTCATGGCCTCATGGGTCCCGAGGGCTGGGAGGATATCGGTAAGTTTTTCGCCATAATACTCCCGGACAAAACGGGTAATCAGTCCCGCCCTGCTGTAATACCTGGTGATGTCGGGGGGTATCGCCATCACCCGGTTCCGGCTGCCGGCCCTGTCAAGGGCCTGATAGACTCCGTTCCGGATATCTTCGTCGGTCAGGGTAATTCCGGGACCTCCCTTTTCGTAGTAGATCATTGCTTCAAGATTGAAACTATACTCCCCCGTAAGCACTGTAACCTCCGTCTACCGGGACGCATACCCCGGTGATAAACCGGCTCAGGTCCGACAGCAGGTAAAGGACAGTCCCGTTCAAATCATCCGGATCCCCGAACACACCCATTGGCGTGCTGGCAATGATCTTCTCACCCCGGGGTGTCAGTTTGCCGGTCTTTTCATCCACCAGCAGGAACCTGTTCTGGCTGGTCAGGAAAAAACCCGGAGCAATGGCGTTGACCCGCACGCCCACTTTTGCCAAATGTACCGCCAGCCACTGGGTAAAATTGTTGATGGATGCTTTTGCTGCCGAATAGGCCGGTATCTTCGTCAGCGGCCTGTAGGAGTTCATGGAGGATACGTTCAGTACCACGCCTTTTTGCCGGGTCACCATCCCCCTGGTAAATACAAGCGTCGGAAGAAGCGTTCCGGTAAAATTCAGGTCAAACACCTTACTGAATCCCTCCAGCTGCAGTCCGAAAAATCCCTCATCAAGTCTGTTCAGATCATCCTCGGTGATCTGTTCAAGCCGGGTGGTCGCCCCGGGTGAATTTCCGCCCGCACCGTTGATCAGCATGTCTACCTCACCCGCTTCTGCCAGAATTTTCTCCTGCACCTTTTCAAGGGACGCCTTATCCAGAACATCTGCTTTATAACCGTAGGAGCGGACACCGGTCTCGTTAGTTATCTCCCCGGAGAGTCCCGATGCCGCTTGCTCGTTGATATCCAGGATCACGGTGACCACTCCGGCAGCGGCCAGGCCGCGCGCGATGGTGGAACCAAGCACCCCGCCTCCGCCGGTGATCACACAAATCTTATCTTTCAGGTCTTCAAAAAATACATGTTCCATGTCGGTATTGTGATTATAGTTGGTAAAAAGCCAGGTTCTCCCTGGTGATGATATCAATGGGCAACAGTTGTCTTTTCTCCGGTTCCCGGTTGAAGGCGACCAGGTTAAACAGGGATGAGAGGCCCCTGAATGCCTGCTCCTCCGGCCGCTGCGAGATCAAAAAATCGATGTAATCCCTTTTAAGAAATTCAATACTCTCGGGCAGAAGGTCATAGCCTACCAGTCTCGTACTCATGGTTCCGTGAGCCGCAAGGTACTCGGCCACCCTGTGGACCCTTGAGTTGGTGACAAAAATACCCGCAATTTCATACCGTGAAAATGCCTCGTCCAGCCTGTCTTTCAGCGCATGATCCCCGGCACCGTTCAGATCGATTGTCAGCAGGTGATCCAGTCGCCCGCTGTGCTCCTCGAAAAAGTTTCTGAATCCTTTCTCGCGATGGATGATGTGGGCATAATGATCCTTACGCGCTGAAAGATTTACAATGACTACGTCCTTACCCGGCGAGATCCCGTAATTGATCAGCTTGGCTGCCAGGTATCCGCTGTGATAGGCATCCTGCCCCACAAAGCTCCTGGCGAGCGGAGTGTCCAGCGTCGAGTTGAAAAGTACCACCGGCAGGTTCCACTCCCCGCACCGTTCCACAAAAGCAATGGATTCCTCCTGGAAAACCGGTGCAAACAGAACACCGTGGACCCTGTCATAGGGAAAGTCCCGGACCTGATTCAGGAAATCCTTCCGGTCGATCTGGTCAAAATCGAAGTGATCCACCGTAATGTGGTAATGGGACAATTCCTCCAGCGCCCGGTCGATCCCTTTCCGGGGCAGCTTCCAGAAAGCGTGTTCGTTAACGACCCGGGGCATGACAGCCGCCAGTCGGACCTCCCGCTGCAGAGCCAGCGAACTTGCCAGAAAATCAGGTTTGTAGTTATATTCACGCAGTAATTTCTGGATTCGATCCCGGGTTGCCTCGGATACCTCTCCCCGGTTGTGGATCACCCGGTCTACCGTGCCGATGGAAACATTGGCAATTTCAGCTATATCCTTGATCCGTATCCTGCGCATAATACATTACTTGAATGCAACTTATGATTACATTCTGAAAAAAAGTGAATGCATCATTCCCACCAAAATTAATGAAAATATTTTGTAAATGAGACAGAAAATGCCTATTTTCGTGTTCGTACACGGAAATACCTGATAATGAAACTGGAAAAATATTCATTCGGAATTGGTGACAGGTTCTCGCAGCAGGGTGAGGCGCAGCTAAGTGCCATCATGGAAGCGGCAGAAAAAGGATTGGAGATCGTACCTGTCTGGAACAAATCCAACCGCGAACATCAGAATATCCATTCTTCTCCCTCTGACACCAGGAGAGAAGCAGACGATGCAGTAAAGAAACTGCAGTGGAAACACCCGTATTATGTGGATGCGGATCACATCAATCTGGACACGGTGGATGCTTTTTTACCGTATTCCGATTTTTTCACACTGGATGTGGCCGGATATCTGGGCAGGGAAATTCCCGGGGACGATCTGGAAAATTTTCTTGATATTGCAGACAGGTATACCGGTAAGCTCGTAATCCCGGGAATCAGCGAGCCGTTTCATGTCAACCGTGACGCATTGCATGCAATGGCGGGGAAGTTCCTGGGTGCCATCAGAGAGGCCTCTTCCATATACGGACATATTGCAACCAGGAAGGGAGCCGGTCAATTTGTTGCAGAGATCTCCATGGATGAGGTGGAACACCCGCAGACCCCGGTCGAACTTTTCTTCATCCTGATGATGATCCGGCAATTTGATATCCCCGTGCAGACGATTGCCCCGAAGTTTACGGGAAGGTTCAACAAGGGTGTGGATTATGCGGGAGACGTGGTGCAGTTCCGGAAAGAATTTGAACAGGACCTCCTGGTCATTGACCATGCGGTCAGAACTTTCGGCCTGCCTGAAAACCTGAAGCTGAGCGTTCACTCGGGAAGTGATAAATTCACCATTTACCCGGTCATGGGGGAACTGATACGGAAACATGATAAGGGAATCCATGTGAAGACAGCGGGAACCACCTGGCTCGAAGAAGTGATCGGACTCGCACTTTCCGGGGGTGAGGCGCTCCAGATGGCAAAGACCATTTATGCCCGCGCCTTCGATCACCGGGAAGCATTGTGCGCACCCTATGCCACCGTCATTGATATTGATCCCGATACGCTTCCCCTTCCGGATGCCGTGGAAACCTGGAGCGGGGAGAAATTTGCCAACACGCTGAGGCACGTGCCCGGTCATCCTGATTACCACCCCGGCTTCCGGCAGCTGATCCATGTGGGATACAAAGTGGCAGCCGACATGGGTGAGGAATTCCTGTCCATGGTGCGGACACACCGCGAAGTGACCGGAGAACAGGTGAAGACCAACCTCTATGAGCGACATATCAGGCGGCTTTTCGGGATTTGATACAGTTCACACATTGATTAATTCCATCTCTTAAGCAATAATAGCAGAACAATGAAAAAGTTTCTGGACAAGGACTTCCTGCTGGAAAATGATACAGCCTCCAGGCTCTATCATGAAGTTGCCAGCAAAATGCCGATCATCGATTATCATTGCCACCTGATGCCCGCCCAGATTGCCGATGATATCAATTTTGAGAATCTGACCCAGATCTGGCTGGCGGGGGATCACTACAAGTGGCGCGCGATGAGGGCGAACGGGGTAGATGAGAAGTACTGCACGGGAGATGCACCGGACAGGGATAAATTCATGAAATGGGCTGAGACCGTTCCCGACACCATTCGCAACCCGCTTTATCACTGGACACACCTGGAGTTGCAGCGTTATTTCGGGATCCATGAATTGCTCAATCCGGATTCGGCGGAAGCGATCTACCGGCAGGCAAATGAATTGCTGGCCACGGAGGAATTCAGGGTCAGGAGCCTCATCCGGAAAATGAATGTCGAAGTGATCTGTACCACGGATGACCCCGTAGACACCCTGGAGTACCACCGGAAGATCAGGGAGGACGGTTTTGAAACCACAGTATTGCCCGCATGGCGTGCCGACAAGGCCATGGCAGTGGAGGATCCGGATTTCTATAACCGTTACCTGGAAAAACTCGAATCTGCCTCAGGAACCTCCATATCCACTTACATGGACCTGCTCACCGCGCTCAGCAACCGGCATGATTTTTTCCATGAAATGGGCTGCCGGGTTTCAGACCACGGGATGGAGACCTTCTATGCAGATGATTTCGATCACCAGGAAATCGAAAGGATCTTTCTGAAAATCCGGAAGGGGAGAAAACTCAATAAGCAGGAAATCGGCCAGTTCAGATCAGCCATGCTGATCGAACTGGCGGTCATGGACCACGAGAAGGACTGGGTGCAGCAGTTTCATGTGGGCGCGCTCCGGAACAACAACACCCGTAGGTTCCATGAACTGGGTCCGGATACGGGATTTGATTCCATCGGTGACTTCAAGTTGGCACGGACCCTGTCCATGTTCCTGGACCGGCTGGACCAGCGCGAACAGCTGGCAAAAACCATCCTGTACAACCTCAATCCCGGGGACAATGCACTGATGGTGACCATGGCATACAACTTTAACGACGGGATGACACCCGGAAAGATCCAGCATGGTTCGGGCTGGTGGTTTCTGGACCAGAAATACGGCATGACCGACCAGATCAACACGCTGTCATCCCTGGGGCTGCTCAGCCGGTTCGTGGGAATGCTCACGGATTCAAGAAGCTTTCTTTCCTATCCCAGGCACGAATATTTCCGCAGGATCCTCTGCAACCTGGTGGGTACGGACGTGGAAAAGGGAGAGATCCCCGACGATCCCCGGTTGCTGAAAAACCTGATCAGCAATGTTTGCTACCACAACGCAAAGAATTACTTCGGTTTTGATCGGATCCCCTAGCGGGAGGATGGGGATATATTTGTATTTTAGCCACGGAACTTAATAATCGATCCGTGAGAATACTTTTGCTGCCTGCCATCATTCTGAGCTGCTTCCAGCCGGTATTATCCCAGGGGATTCGCGGGGAAATCAGGGATCAGCAGGGAGACCCGGTTCCCTATGCTGCCATTTATATCAGTGAACTTACCCGGGGGACCACATGCAATGCCCTGGGATTGTTCAGTCTTCCGCTGCCTCCGGGCCGGTATACCATCTTCTTCAGGAGCCTCGGCTATACCGAGGTATCCCGGACCATTACGGTCGGGGACGATTACACGGATCTCCAGATCCAGCTGCCCCCGCGGACCTACATGATCCCGGAGGTCAGGGTCAGTGCCAGCGGCGAGGATCCGGCATACTGGATCATGCGCAAGGCCATCGGACTGGCCAGTTACCACCTGCATGAAGTTGCCAGCTACAATGCGGAGATCTATATCAAGGGAACCGCTTATTTCGAGCAGATACCAAGAGCCATCGCACGCAGGATCGAAGTGGGTGAGATCAGGGTCAGGGAAGACCAGGTGTACATGCTGGAATCTTTGAACCAGGTGAAATACACCGCTCCTGATACATATGAGATGAAGGTGATCGCATCCCAGAACACACTCCCCGGATATACCCAGAACGTAAATCCCATGGACTACATCAATGCCAGCCTCTACCAGGAACAGATACAGTCCATCGTATCCCCCCTGGCAAGGAACGCTTTCTTTCATTATCATTTCCGTTTCGAAGGCTCATTTCTGGAAGGTCCCCATATGATCAACAAAATCAGCGTCATCCCGAAAAGAAAGAGCCAGCAGCTTTGTGAAGGGACCCTGTATATCGTGGAAGATTCCTGGTGTCTGCACTCCTCCGACCTGGAAGTGAGTACCATAGCAGGCACCCTTCATCTGCAGCAACTGTATGCCAATGTGATCATGGATGCCTGGTTGCCCGTCAGCCACAAGATCAGGGCCAATGTGCAAATCGCCGGTGTAAAGGGAGAGATCACCTATGTGTCGTCCCTGGAATATGCGGATGTGATCCTCAATCCGAACCTGCCCGGGACTTATTTCACCGCTACCGATACCGAAAGAGTGGAACCTGCGGAGGAAAAAGAGCGGTCGGACACTGAGGAAAAGATCATGGAACTGCTGGAAAAGGAGGACCTGACCAACCGGGATGTAAGCCGGCTCTCAAAACTGATGGAGCAGGAAGCAGCGCAAACATCCCCCGGGGAGGGAGACATCCTGAACCAGACGGGTACCACGTTCACCGTAGCAGAAAATGCCGTGAAAAATGACTCTGTCTACTGGAACAGTGTCCGGCCCATACCCCTGACCCCGCTGGAGCAGGTGAAAATGCAGGAGCGGGATTCGATCATCGGGGTAACCCGGAAAGCGACCGAGACGGATTCCATGAGAATGGCCGGCCGCAGGAATAGACCTTTCAGGAACCTGCTTCTGGGCAAAACCTACAGGGCCGGACCGGGGCGGTTCCGGTTCACACACGGGGGACTGGCAGACCTGGAGATGCTGGGGTACAATACGGTGGACGGGATCTATTACGGACAGGATTTCAGGCTCTACTGGAAACCCGACAGTATCCACACGGTCAGGTCGCGCCTGATGGCGGGTTATGCCTTTCACCGCCATGCGCCGATGATCACCTGGAACTCCGACCTGCTCTACGCACCCATGCGAAGGGGGAAAGTCGCCCTGTACCTGAACTACACCTCGTCAGACTTCAACGGCACGTCAGGGATCCCGGCTGTTACCAACCTGGTATATTCACTTTTCCTGAGGGACAATCATCTGAAGAAATATGAACAGATCGACGCCACGTTTTACAACCGCATCGACCTGGTGAACGGGTTGGTGCTGACCACCGATCTGGGCTACGGGATCCAGGAGCCGCTTTCAAACAACAGCGATTTCTCCATACTTTTCAGCCGCAGAAAGGATTTTTCGGAGAACCTGCCTGCCGGATTACCCCTGGATGCTCCGGCCCTGGAGCGAAGGAACAGAATGACTGCAGGGATCCGCCTGGAATTCACACCCAGGCATTATTATGTGGTGCGGAACTTCAGAAAGGCCATGCAGGATTCACAATGGCCCACATTCTCCGTTTCCTATAAGAAGGGGATCTCCCTGCGGGAGACTGGCTGGTCGGATTACAGTATGGCTGAGCTGGGTGTGGAACACACAACCCGGATCGGGCTGCTGTCGGAACTGGACTGGCAGCTGTATACAGGTCGTTTTCTCTCAGCAAACTCGGTGCATTTTTCGGATTTCAGGCATTTTAAAACGAATCCGCTGCCGCTGGACATGGCCGGTCTTGACAATGCCCTGATATTGATGGATTATTACGAAGCCAGCACGGATGAATACTGGGCACGGGCAGACGTGACCCTTCATTCCTCTTACCTTCTTCTGAAATTCCTTCCCTGGCTCAGTGAAAGGTTATGGAAAGAATCAATCGGGATCAGTTACCTCTGCACACCCTCGATCCCCCATTACATACAACTGGGCTACAGCCTGGAAGAGATATTTTTCCTGGTGGATGTGGGAGTATATGCCGCATTCCAGGATTTTTCCTGGAAAGGTTTCGGCGCCCGGCTCAACTTTCGGTTCTGATGAGAGAATTCACATGCATTGGCACTTTTATCATCCTGGTTTCCTGGAACATGATACTCCATGCCCGGCATCCGGAAGCGATAGACTGGCAGTACGATATTGACCTGTTGGAAAGGGAGCTGGCAGAAAAACATCCCGACCTGTTCCGCGGGAAGGATTCGGCCAGCTTCCACCATGCGCTTGAAAGGGTGGCCGGGCGTGCCTGTAACGGGTCCCTTTTTGATGTATCCGTTCAGCTGCAACAGGTCCTTGCCGGGCTGGGAGATCCTTACACAGCCGTCAATTACCACTATCTCATCCGCAGCGAGGCCATCCTGCCGCTGGTTTGTGTCTGGTTTGAAGAAGGGATCTTTGTGATGGAAACCAGTGAAACCTGCTCCCGGATTGTGGGAAAAAAGCTGGTCACAGTCAACGAAGCCCCCATCGCACAGGTGATCGATTCACTAACCACCCTGCTGGTCCCCCAGAATGTATCCCTCATCAAAGCCGAAACAGAAAGGATGCTCTCCTGGGCGCAGCTCCTGCAGTATTTCGGGTTTGCCGGTCAGGATGGAGTGCATATGGGATTTGAGGATACGGACGGTAACCCTGACCGGGTCTTCTTTCCCCTTCCCACCCGGAATGCACATGCCGTCCGGTTGGATCCGGTGTCCGTTCCCGAAGGGTGGAAGGACCGGAAAGCCTATTTCAGGGACCGGTATTTCCCTGAAGAACAACTCTATTATATCCAGTACAACCACTGCTGGAGCAGGGAGGTGGAGGTCAGGCACGGATCGGGATCTGCCGCGCTCTTTATGCCGGTGTTCAGGGACTTTGAGCGACGGGTATTCCGTCATATCCGGAGGGAAAAAATCGAGAAACTGGTCATTGACCTGAGATTCAACGAAGGCGGGGTAGCTTCACAGGGCACTGCTTTCATTGACAAACTCAGCAGATCCAGGCTCAACGGGAAAGGAAAGATCTATGTGATCCTGGGCAGACACACATTTTCAACGGCGGTGATCCATGCAGTTGAACTGATCCGGATGACAGATGCCATCACCGTGGGGGAGCCCACGGGAGGCCGACCGAACCACTTCGGCGAGATCCGAAGGTTCGTGCTTCCTGAAACGGGACTGGTTGTGAGTCACCCCACCCGGTTCTTTCAGCTGATGGAAAGTGATCCCCCGACCCTGCAGCCCGACATCGATGTAACCCTCTATTACAGGGACTATATGAAGGGGGTGGATGCCTTCCTGCAGGCGGTGAAAGACCACCGGGCGGACTAACCGGGACGGGATCGATGCTTAAATCTTTATGCTTCCAGGACCAGTCCGCGCATGATCAGGTACTGGGCCGGAATGTAGGTTGCCATGATCCAGAACCCGGCAAGCGGTATCTGGGTATAAAATCTGTCCAGGGCAAGCAGACTGTCCGACAGAACGAACAAAAGAGAACCGGTGAATGCCAGCAGGTAACTTGCCTGATTCACCCTCCCCTTCCTGTTCAGTGCCATCATGGACATTCCAATCAGGGAAAGCGCATAAAGCAGTATCATGGGGCGCAGGATCCCATCCAGGCCCGGCAGGAGCAGCATATAGATGCCAGCCACATAAGCAATGAAAAGCAATCCAGTGACCGGGTGTTCCTGCAGATAGCCCCTGCCACCGGTTTCACTGTAAGCGATGAAGATATAGATATAGCAGAGCTGAGAAAGGAAAAAACCTCCGACTCCAGCATAGAAAAAAAGCTCATTCTTTCCGGAGAACATCAGAAAAATGTCTCCCGTCCACGAGAAAAAAAAGGCCAGCAGCACAGGAACAATCAGTGATTTCTTTTTTCTGAAAATCAGGAAAAATACAGCCATCCAGACCATGACCAGGGGTTTCACCGCATATTCGAGGTCAATCCGGTCAGTGAGCCTTCCTGCCAGTTCCACGACCACGATGACCAGGAGCAGCAGATGGAGCAAAAGGGAGGTTTTGTTTTTCACCGGGAGCATTTTATGTGCATGTAAATATAGGAAAACGGATCGGCTTTTTCACTTTTTTGATTTTCTGTGCAATCGATTGTACATAATTTACTATCTTTGCATATAGCGATGAAGAAACAGCACATTACCATCCATGACATAGCCAGGGAGCTGAACATTTCGGCATCCACCGTATCCCGTGCGCTGCATAATCATCCGCGGATCAGCAAAGCCACCCGGGAGGCCGTGCAGCAAATGGCGCTGAAATACAATTACCAACCCAATGTGATGGCCTCTTCACTCAGAAAAGGCAAAAGCAGGACAGTGGGAGTGATCGTTCCCAGGATCAACAGGAATTTCTTTGCCAATGTGATCGGGGGAATGGAAGAGATCCTTTCATCCGCCGGATACCATCTGATCATCTGTCAGACCCTGGAAAAGGTCAATCATGAAATATTTGCACTCAGGGCCCTGATCAATGCCCGTGTGGATGCGATCATCATTTCCATCTCCATGGAGACGAAGAATTACGAACACTTAAGGATTTTGCTGGATCAAGGTATCCGGGTTCTTTTTTTCGACCGGATCTGCGAGGAAATCAAAACGGGTTCTGTGGCAATCGACGACAGGCTGGGTGCCTACCAGAGTGTCAGGCACCTGATTGACCAGGGATACAGGAACATCGCTCATGTAGCCGGTGCGGACCATATCAGTATCTACAGGGCCAGGAAAGCGGGGTATCTGGAGGCCATGCATGAGGCAGGGATCGACGTCAGGGAGCCATGGATCTTTGAGGAATCCCTGGTCCCGGAAGGCGGGAAAACCGCATTCGAAAAAGGGATGAAACTTCAACCCAGGCCGGATGCATATTTCTGTGCGGGAGATTTTGCCGCACTGGGAATACTGAAGGCGGCCAGGGATCAGGGCCTGAAGGTGCCTGCAGATATCGGGGTGACCGGATTTGCCAATGAACCCTTCACCGAATTTACGGAACCTTCCCTGACCACGGTGGATCAGCGTGCCGGTGAAATGGGCCGGATGGTGGCCGATATGTTCCTGAAGGAAGTGGACCTTTCACAGGAAAAACGCTCCCTGGAAAGGATCGTGCTGAAACCGGAACTGATTGTCCGGAATAGTTCAATTTTAAACAGATAAAACCAATTAATTATGGCAATTCATTATGAAGTTCGATTTTCAAATCATCCGGATGATGCGAAACATTACGGAACAGAAAAAATACGCAGGGAATTTCTTGTGGAGACTTTGATGGTCCCCGGTGAGATCCACCTGGTCTATTCACTGAATGACAGGTTTATTGTCGGGGGAGCCGTTCCGTTCAAGGAAAAGCTTGAGCTGACCTCCATTGAACCGCTGAAATCAAAGTATTTCTGCGACCGCCGTGAACTGGGGATAATCAATGTGGGAGGAGACGGGATCATCCATGTGGACGGGGAAAAATACAGCCTCGCTTACAAGGAAGCGCTCTATGTGGGCGCCGGTTCAGAAAAGATCGCATTCCTGAGCGTGAATGATGCCCGTCCCGCACGACTCTATTTCAATTCTGCCCCGGCACATCACCCCTACCCGACCAGGCGGATCACCCTGAAGGATGCCGAGGTGGTGGAGCTGGGTTCCCTGGAACAATCCAATGCGAGAAAGATCAATAAATTACTGGTTAATTCCGTGGTGGATACCTGCCAGCTCCAGATGGGCATGACCGAACTCAGGCCCGGGAGTGTCTGGAATACGATGCCTCCCCATACCCATGACCGGCGCATGGAAGCCTACTTTTATTTTGAGGTCCCGGAGGGACAGGCCATCTGTCACTTTATGGGCGATCCTGCAGAAACCAGGCATGTCTGGATGAAGAATGAACAGGCGGTCATATCCCCTCCGTGGTCCATTCATTCGGCCGCAGGGACCAGCAATTATAACTTCATATGGGGTATGGCAGGCGAGAATATGGACTACGGGGACATGGACACCATTCAGCCGGATGAACTCCGGTAAAACCAGGCTGGAAAATGAAAAGGCATGTCCTCGTCGACGTTGATTCCTCCTGGAGCAAGATTGCGCCCGGAGTGAGGCGCATGGTGATCCATACAAACCATCTGATGATGGTTGTTGTGGAGTTCACCAACGGCCCGGCTGATTACCCCGATCCCTTCCATGACCATCCCCATGAACAGGTCTCCTACGTGGCGGAAGGCCATCTCAGGCTTTTCGTGGAGGGCGCGGGTGACATGGAGCTGAAAAAGGGAGATATGTTCGCCATCCCATCCGGGATCCCCCATACCATCCAGACCCTGTCGCCTGTGGTTTGCATCGTCGACAGCTTTACCCCGCTGCGGCAGGATTTTATTGAACCTACAAAAAAATAAAACATCATGTCCACGAAACTATTTGATCTATCAGGAAAAAACGCACTGGTAACCGGCGGCACGCATGGCCTGGGAATGGCCATCGCCACCGGTTTGGCCAACGCAGGAGCCACCATTGTGATCAATGACCGGTTTCCGGAAAAGCTGGAAGCCGCAAAAGAAGGGTATCTCAAACAGGGGATCACTGTCCGCACCTACATGCTGGATGTCACCGATGAAAGTGCGGTGGAAGCGATGATCCCCCGCATCGAAAAGGAGGTTGGACCCATCGACATCCTAGTGAACAATGCCGGGATCATTAAAAGGATCCCCATTCTGGAAATGAAAGCCGATGAATTCCGGGAAGTCCTGGATGTGGATCTGACAGGGCCCTTTATCATGTCAAAAGCCGTGGCCAAAGGTATGATACAACGGGGTCATGGCAAGATCATCCATATGTGTTCCATGATGAGTGAGCTCGGAAGAGACACCGTGTCCGCTTACGCGTCTGCCAAGGGCGGACTGAAAATGCTCACCAGGAGCATGGCCACAGAGTGGGCCAAACACAACATTCAGATCAACGGCATCGGTCCCGGCTATTTCGCCACAGCCCAGACAGCCCCTATCCGGGTGGATGGGCATCCTTTTAATGATTTTATTATCAACCGCACCCCGGCCGGCCGGTGGGGAGATCCGGAAGATCTGGCGGGTACCGCCATCTTTCTGGCATCCGGTGCCTCCGATTTTGTAAACGGGGTGGTTATCTATGTGGATGGCGGCATTCTTGCCACCATCGGAAAACCCATGAACGAATAACAAGCAAAACTTATGAAAACTTCAGCACTGATCATTACCGCAATAACCATGGTAATTACCTCCTGTGTAAAGGATCCCGGACTGTCCCTGCTCGTGGAAAATCCGCTTGACACGGCACGGGATGATGCCAGGATACGGGTCACCAGGAATGAATTGTCGGAACACCTGCCCAGTATCCCAGCGGGCAAGCTGCCGCTCATTACTGATGCGGACGGCATTGCCGTGCCCAGCCAGGCAGATGATGTGGATGGTGACGGCACCTGGGATGAACTCTTCGCCCTCACCGATCTGGCACCGGGCGAAAAGAAAGATCTGACACTGACTTTTGCAGATCCCGCATCCTACCCTTCATTCACCCTCCGTACCAACATCAGGCTCGGCGCCAATGAACCCGGCTATCCCGAACTGGAAACTGCCGGCCGGCTGGAAGGGGTCAGCTACCACAATCACGACCTCACGGAAGAAGCCTACCAGATGGAAGGCCCTGCCTGGGAAAATGACCACGTGGGATTCAGAAATTACCTGGATCAGCGGAACGGGATGGACATCTTCGGAAAAATCACCGCGGAGATGGTCCTTGACAGTGTGGGGATCGCAGGCAGGCAGAGCTACCATGACCCCGACTGGTGGGGAATGGACATCCTCAAGGTGAATACCAGCCTGGGAGCAGGCTCCATCGGCTATATGTTCAAGGATTCCATTTACCGGGTAGGCGATCAGGGAACAGGGAGCTACCGGCTGGTGTTCGAGGGACCACAGCGGAGCAGAATGAACCTGGGATACGGTGACTGGAAAGTGGAGGCGCACACGCTCAGGGTGGATCACCGGATCGACATTGTGGCAGGCACCCGCTGCTACGAGAGTTTGGTTACCTACAGCGGAACCGGAGAAAAAATGGACCTGGTCCCCGGGATTGTCAATATGCACAGCGATCAGCTCTTCGTGGAAGCATTGAACGATGAGTATACCATGCTGATGACCCATGACATTCAGGCTGAGGATACCACCATGCTGGCCATGGCCCTGCTGGTCCCTTCAGAACTGCTGGTGGGATACGGCCAGACCAGGGACGAGGGTGAGGGGGTTACCCAGACCTATTATGCACGGTTAGCCGCCGGACCGGACCAGGCTGTTCCCTACCGGTTCTATGCGCTCTGGGAAAAAGAAGATCCCCGGTGGGCATCCCGTGCAGAGATCATCACGTACCTGAAAAACGAAGCCGAATGCATGGCGCACCCGGCTTCGGTCCACTTCGTGAAAGACTGACAGGTCAGCGGTTGGTTTCACCCAGTGCGTTGCCGCCGAATGTGTTATCGGTCAGCATCGGATTTGAATTATTTCCCAGGTAGATGCCATAGGCCCCTGAATGGGAAATCTCACTGTAGGATATGACGGGTACATCAGCCGTTGTATTCCTGACAGAAAGGTTCCCGGAATTAGCTCCGTAACCGCCGCCATAGGATATGACGCAGTAATCAAGGACGGTGCCGTTCCCGGTACCACCATAGAACCAGATCCCGTCCCAGTCGCCTGCCGCTTCAAAACCGGTTGCAGCACCGGAGGTAAATGTGATCCTGTTGCCCGGTTCCCCGTCGGCCACCAGCACACCGAAAGTGCCGGACCTGTAGCCTACATAGATCTCTGATCTGGCTGTGAACTTGATCGTGGTTCCCGGCTCGATGGTGAGCCTGGTCCCGGTATTGCTTCCGATATAAAGCGTTCCGTCAATAAGATAGGGAATATCCTGCTTTCTCCAGGTCACATCGGATTGCTCCAGGTCGTCGCCCTTTACCAGTATCCCGGAACCGGAACCAAAGCTGTTGCCAGTCCCGATTGTATGTGCAAAATTACCGTATATCTCAAGGGGAACCGTTCCGTTATTCATGAATGAGTTGCCCGTGAAATTGACAAAAGAAGCATCATTCCGCAAAGCGATCCCCTGGCTTTCAGAATGCATGAATGTGGAATGAACCACGGAAACGGCGGAGCCTTCTACATGGATCATCCCGTAATTATCGCTGTAGCCTCCTCCGTAAGAAAAGTCGCAGTAGGCCAGTGAGGAATTGCTTCCCGCTCCCCCGTAGAAACCAAGGAAATCCCAGTTGCCGGGCGACCTCGCCGCTTCGGGTGCAGAAGAGGTGAACAGAATCCGGTCCGATTCGGTACCCTCTGCAATCAGCGTTGCGAATTTATTGGATCCGTATCCAACGTAAACCGCGGCACTGTTACCCATCTGGATCTCCACTCCGGGCATCAGAGTAAGTGTGGTACCGGTAACCGTACCGATGTATACATTTCCGCCTATCACATAGGGAACGGTTTGTTTCAGCCAGGTGGACTCCTCATTGTCAATATCATCTGCTTCCACAAAGATCCCCCTGGTTGTATTGATCTGGTTGCCCGCACCGATGGTATGGACATAATTCCCGAAAATATTGACAGGATGCGCGCCATGATCCGCCAGGGTGTTGCCGGTGAATGATTCAAACCATCCGTCATTGCTCAGTCCGATCCCGACTGTGGAAGAATAGCTGACGTGACAGTTGTCAATGGACACGGATGTTCCGTCGATATAGATCTCACCGTTCTTCTGACCGTATCCGCCCCCGTATTCCACGATACAGTGCTGCATGGAAGAAGTGGAGGAAGCCCCCGCATAGAAACCGATAAAAGCCCAGTCACCCGGAGACTTCGTGTTCGCTGCGGAAGTGAATGTGATGGGCTTTTCGGCAGTTCCGTTGGCCAGCAGCACCGCTCCGGAGGAATTGCTGCTGTATCCGATATAGAGTCCCCTCCCTGAGGCAAAACGGATGAGTGCCCCGGGCTCGATGGTGAGCGTGGCACCGTTCACATAAACATCCGAAGTGACCAGATGCACCCCTTCCTCCCATGTCTCGTCCTCCACAATATTTCCGGAATGCTCATATACCGACGGAGCTGTCACGGTGATTGTCACAGATGTGCGATCGGTATCCCCTTCCATGTTGGTCACGGTGAGTGTCACTGTATAGGTTCCTCCTGCACTGAAAGTATGCTGGGGGTTGGCCTCTTCAGAGGTTCCCCCGTCTCCGAAATCCCATAAAAACGATCCGGCATTCGCCGAGCAGGTCGAATAGAAAGGTACAGGGGTCCCGGCAATGATGGCTTCCGGTCCAGTAAAACAAGCCTCCGGCGCATTCGGATCCTGCTTTTCACAGGCACTGATTAAAAGTAGGGCAACGAATGCTACCGGTAAGATTTTTAATGCTTTCTTCATTTTCATCATTAAGTTAATGGATTAAAAGCGTGCAATATAGCATATTTTAATATATTAGGATCTTTTTATCTGTATTATTTGACGTATCGCCCCATACTTTGATCAGATCAACCTTTCTTTTGACAGACTATCCCATTTCCTAATTTAATTTAAATTCTATCTTTGTTCAATTATCGCTAGATTTGGAATGCAATCGATTGTGCAAACGGACATGAAAAGAATTGACGTAGCTCTGAAAATGAGGGAAATCGGCGCCATTCCCCTCTTCTACCATCCGGATGTAGCGCTGTGTAAAGAAGTGATCGCAGCCTGTTACCGGGGAGGTATGACCATCTTTGAATTCACCAACCGGGGCGATCATGCCCATGAGATCTTTTCCGAACTGGCCCGGTGGGCGCGGCAGCAGATGCCCGGTCTTGTCCTGGGTGTAGGTACGGTGGTCGACGCCGGCACAAGTTCCCTCTATATCCAGTTGGGGGCGAAGTTCATCGTATCTCCCCTGCTCAACGAAGAAATGGGCAGGACCTGCAACCGGCGAAAAGTACTCTGGATCCCCGGATGCGCCACTGCATCGGAGATCAGCAAAGCCGAAGAAGCCGGGGCAGAGATCGTCAAGATATTTCCAGGACCCACCGTTGGAGGGCCCGCTTTCATCAAAGCCTACCTGGGGCCCTGCCCCTGGTCCAGTCTCATGCCCTCGGGAGGGGTTTCACCCACCGTGGAAAATCTCACAGCATGGTTCGATGCAGGCGCTTTCGCCGTGGGGATGGGATCCCGGCTGATCACCAGAGAGATCATCACAGATAAGGATTTTGAAAAACTTGAAAAAGTGACGAAGAATGCGCTGGAGATCATTCAAAAAATCAGAAGTTAAACTCGCTTTTCCCATGACGATCAGAACCTCCCTGTACCTTGCCATGTTGATCCTGGCCCTGACCGGCTGCCGGATCCAGCAGCAGGGGCGTGTGCTCAAACTGGCCCATGGCCTGGATCCATCCCATCCCGTGCATCATGCCATGGAATTCATGGCCGACCGATGCAAGGAGTTATCCGATGGAGAACTGACCATCGAGATTTACCCGAGCGGACAACTGGGTTCGGAGCAACAGTGCGTGGAACTTGTCCAGATCGGGAGCCTTGCCATCACCAAAGTCTCATCCGCCGTGATGGAGAGTTTTACGGAAGACTTTCAGGTGTTCGGGCTTCCTTATATCTTCAGATCAAGGGAACATGCCTTCAAGGTGCTGGACAGCGAAATCGGGGATGATATCCTCAAAAGTGCGGAACCATACTGGATCAGGGGGCTCTGTTTCTATGATGCGGGCAGGCGCAGTTTCTACACCATTGATCAGCCGATCAATCATCCGGATGACCTGAAAGGCCTGAAACTCCGTGTGATGAAAAGCATCACCGCAATGAATATGGTCAAATCCCTGGGTGGCTCCCCCACCCCGATCTCCTGGGGAGAACTGTATACCGCCCTTCAGAGCGGTGTGGTGGACGGGGCGGAAAATAATCCGCCAAGCTTCTATACCAGCCATCACTATGAAGTGTGTAAATTTTTCAGCCTGAACGAACACACTTCGATCCCCGACGTGCTGATCATCAGCCTGAAGGTGTGGGAAAAGATGTCGGAACAGGAACGGGCCTGGCTGCAGCAGGCAGCCGATGAATCGGTGCAGGTGGAGCGGGAATTATGGGCAGAATCGGAAAGGAAGTCCCTCGAAATCGTCCAGCAGGAGGGAGTGACCGTGGTCTATCCCGACAAAGATCCTTTCATCAGAAAAGTCGAACCGCTTCTGGAATCATACAGGGGCAACAAGAAGATATATGACCTGATCAACCGGATCAGGGCAGTAGAAACGGATTAATTTGTCAACGGATGAAAAAATTTGAATACTGGCTGAACAAATCCCTCGAAACATTCCTCGTGATCCTGATGTCCGTCCTGGTCATCGATGTTCTCTGGCAGGTTATCAGCCGTTATCTGCTCAGTTCCCCCAGCTCATTCACAGATGAACTGGCCGGATTCCTCCTGATCTGGGTCGGGGTGCTGGGTGCCGCATATGTGGCGGGCAGGCAGGAACACCTGGCCATTGATATTTTAATTCAGCGCTCACCACCGGAAAGGCAGCGAAAATTGCTCTACTTCATCCGCTCACTGATTTTCCTGTTCGCCCTCTTCGTGATGGTAATCGGTGGGATCGTGCTCATGTACACCCGTTTCCTGCTGGATGTCAAATCGGCTGCCCTTCAGCTTCCCCTGGGATATGTATACATTGTACTTCCGCTGAGCGGACTGATCATCATGTTTTATGAGATTGTGCATTTTATTGAATTAAGAAAATCCAGATAACATGGAAGTACTCGTTCTGGTTATCAGCTTTGTGATCCTGCTTGCCCTCGGTGTTCCCATCGCGTTCAGCATCGGTATTTCGGGCATCCTGACAATGCTCATGTCCATCGATTTTATTCCTGCTTTCACCACATATGCACATCGCATGGCAACCGGCCTCGACAGCTTTGCGCTTCTGGCCATTCCTTTCTTTGTGCTTGCGGGGTCCATCATGAACAGCGGCGGGATCGCCATGCGGCTGATCAACTTTGCGCGGGTGCTTGTGGGAAGGTTCCCCGCCGGCCTGGCTTTTGTGAACGTAATCGCCAACATGCTGTTCGGAGCCATTTCCGGATCGGCAGCAGCTGCATCCTCCGCCATCGGAACCATCATGACCCCCGAAATGAAGAAGGAGGGATACGAACCCGGTTTCAGTGCAGCCGTGAATATCACTTCCGCCACCACCGGGCTGACCATCCCCCCCAGCAATGTCCTGATCGTCTATTCGCTGGCCAGCGGGGGCGCCTCCATCACCGCACTGTTCCTGGCGGGTTACGTGCCCGGGATCATGACCGGAATTGGGATCATGCTTGTCGCGCTCACCATGGTCATTTTCAAGAACAGGGGCATGAAAGGGGTGATGCGGGTACTTGGTAAAATCGTCCTGCTGTCCGCAGTGCTCCTGGGTATCGGGATCGGGCTCAAGGTCCTGCACGACAATGCATCTGCACTGATCTTCAAACTGGTCCTCTACACGCTGGTCGGGATCCTGCTGGCATGGGTGGTCTATAAATCCGTTAAACACTGGGAAGGATTCAAATTCGCCATGAAGAAGTTTGTGGATGCATTGCCCTCCCTGTTAATGCTGGTCATTGTGATTGGTGGGATCGTGGCGGGATATTTCACCGCCACGGAAGCATCGGCCGTGGCTGTCCTGTACGCACTGATACTCGCCCTGATCTACAAGGAGATCACCATGAAGGACTTGCCCTCCATCATTCTCACATCCATCAGGACCACCTGCATCGTGCTGTTGCTTGTGGCCACCAGCCTGGGTATGTCATGGATCATGTCCTACGAGAATATTCCCCAGAATGTCAGTGAAGGATTGCTGAACCTGAGTGACAATCCGTATATCATCCTTCTCATCATCAACCTGATCCTGCTTTTCGTAGGGATATTCATGGACATGACGCCGGCCATCCTGATCTTTACCCCCATCTTCCTGCCCATCGTTACCTCCCAACTGGGTATAGACCCCATCCATTTCGGGATCATCATGGTGCTGAACCTCTGCGTGGGCCTGTGTACCCCGCCCGTGGGATCGGTCCTGTTTATCGGTTGCAGCGTGGCAAACCTGAAGATCGAGCAGGTGATAAAACCCCTGCTTCCCATGTTCATCATCATGATCGTGGTTTTGCTGCTGGTCACCTACATCCCCTCACTCAGCCTCTGGCTCCCCAATTTGCTTATTAAATAGGACCCTTAACTGGAATGCCACAGAATAAATCATTATTTTTAGGATCCGAGAACTGCAGGTAAACCTTCAGCCCAGATGACCGCTCCCTTGCAAATATCCCTTTCCGGAGCATTTACAAACTGGCTTCCCTGGTTGTTGACAACCCTTGCCGTGGCCGGTTTTGTATTTCTCGCTGTTATTCTTGTGCGCCAGTACCATATGTTCAGGCAATTCGACAGAAAACACTTCTTCAGGCACATCAAGCAGATCAAATTGCTGTACACACTCATCGACAGTATGCCGGACTGGATTTACGTCAAGGATAGAAAGAGCCGTTTCATCCTGACCAACAAGCACCTGGCAGCATCTCACGGAATCAGGAGCCCGGATGAAATGATCGGGAAAACCGATTTTGATTATTATCCCGAATCACTTGCCCGCACCTTCTTTTCGGATGAACAGGCCATCATGAAAGACGGAAAACCCATTGTAAACAAGGAAGAAGTCCTTACCGGCCAGAAAGAAGGCGATGTGGTGCTTTCAACCACCAAGATCCCGGTCAGGAACAAAAGGGATCAGGTGGTGGGAATTGTGGGTATCGGCCGGGATATCACCAGGCAGAAACACGTGGAAGAGCGTTTGAAACAACTTTCACAGGTGGCAAGTTCCACCGAGAACGTGGTGGTCATCATGGACGGGAGCGGGAATCTCGAATGGGTTAACCGGGGATTCGAGGAGAAATATGGCTGTTCGCTGGAGGAATTTGTAAAGAAAAACGGCAGGAACCTCCGGGCCTGCTCATCCAATGAAAATATCGGCGAGATACTGAATGAGATTATTGTGACGGGCAGGTCACAATCCTACAGTTCCCGTGCCAGGGACCGCTTCGGAAACGATGTCTGGTACCAGTCCAATATCACACCGGTCATCGATGACCAGGGAAAAGTAAGTTCGCTGGTCCTCATCGATTCCGACATAACCGGCCTGAAGAAAGCAGATCTGCAAATCAAACAGCAGAAATATGAACTGGAGGCCCAGCGTGACCAGCTGAGGAAACTGAATGCAAGAAAAGATAAGCTCTTCTCCATCATTGCCCACGACCTGAAAAATCCTTTTCAGGCCATCATCGGATTCTCCGAACTTCTAAAAAGCGAATACAACCGGATGGACCAGGAACGGGTGCGTGAATACATGGAACTCATCCATGACTCTTCGAGCTCCGCATACGAGCTTCTTTTCAACCTGCTGGAATGGGCAAGGGCACAGACCGGGGCCATCAGGGTCAGTCCCGGTCCTGTTTGCATCAAAGAACTGATCCCAGATATCATTGACCTCAATGCCCTGCATATGAAAGAGAAACAGGTACGGTCTGAGAATCTCGTGGATGAGAAGATCGTCGCATTTGCCGACAGGAATATGGTTCATACGATCCTCAGGAACCTGACGAGCAACGCGATCAAATATACCCCCTCCGGTGGAAAGGTCACTTTGGATGCATCGGAGAAAAACGGATCAGTGGAAGTCAGTGTGTCTGATACCGGTGTGGGAATTTCCGAGGAGAAGATCAAAACGCTTTTCTCCCTGGAAAAAGGGAAGAGTACCGCGGGCACGGCAGGAGAAACCGGGACCGGCCTGGGACTGCTGGTGTGCGAGGAATTCCTGAGTCTGAACCGGGGAAAGATCCGTGTAACGAGTCAGCCGGGAAGAGGCTCCACCTTTACCATCACCTTGCCCGCTGCACCATCCGCTTCCAGCCAGTAAGCGTATTTCTTACGTTAACTTTGTTTTTCGTTTTTTTCTTTCATACATTAGCTGCATGAGCACCGCGGGCAGTTCTGCAGAAAAAAGCTCGGCCAGGTCCATCAATCCCCATATCTCGGTCGATTGTGTGATCTTCGGATTCAGCACCAACCAGCTGAAGGTGCTCCTCATTGAAAGAGCATATACCGATGAATCGGGGAACCGCCATCGTGACCTCAAACTGCCCGGCGATTTTATTACTCCGGATGAACACCTGGACCGGGCAGCTGCCCGGATCCTGGAAGAACTGACCGGTCTTCATGACATCTATCTGAGACAGTTCGAAGTATTCGGTCATCCCAACAGGATTTCCAGGAAAATTGATCTGGACTGGCTGCTGGAAACAACGGGACTTCAAATTCACCGGGTGGTGACCACTGCCTATTATGCCCTGATCAACATCTCGGAAAGCAACCGCGATTTTGCCATCAAGAACAATGCCAGGTGGATCCATATCAGCCGTATCCCACCCCTCGCATTCGATCACCTTGAGATCATCCGGAGAGGGCTGAAACATCTTCAGGAGGCGCTCCGGAACGAACCTGTCGGATTTGAACTGCTGCCCGCCAAGTTCACCATCAGACAGTTGCAGACCCTGTATGAGGTCATCCTGGACTGCAAGCTCGACAACCGCAATTTCAGGAAGAAAGTGCTGGGAACCAGGTACCTGGTCCAGCTGGACGAAAAACAGGCAGGCGTACCTCACAAGCCGGCTTACTTTTACCGGTTTGACAGAAACACGTACATGCGTGACAGAAAGGATTATATAGGATTTAATTTTTAAACGTTAATTCTCGGATAAAATGTACTTACTGGGTTATGATGTAGGAAGTTCTTCTGTGAAAGCGAGTCTGGTGGATGCGAATACCGGTCGCAGCGCAGCTACTGCCTTTCATCCGAAAAAAGAAATGAAGATCGACGCCCCCAGGGCCGGCTGGGCAGAACAGGACCCGGAACAATGGTGGGCCAACCTGATCCTCGCTACCACCGATGTGCTGCAGTCAGCCGAAATTGATCCTTCATCCATCAGTGCCATCGGCATCTCCTACCAGATGCACGGACTGGTCATGGTGGACAAGAAACATCAGGTGCTCCGCCCCTCCATCATCTGGTGCGACAGCAGGGCCGTCCCTTTCGGGGAACACGCCATGCAGTCCGTCGGGGAGGAAAAATGCCTCACCCATTTGCTTAACTCCCCCGGAAATTTTACAGCTTCAAAGCTGAGCTGGGTGATCATGAATGAACCCGCGATCTATGAAAAAGCATACAAGATCATGCTTCCTGGTGATTACATCGCCATGAAGCTCACAGGCGAGATCAACACCACGATCTCAGGGCTTTCGGAAGGCATCATGTGGGATTTTAAAAACAACTCCATCGCTGATTTTCTGCTTGAATATTACGGCATTCACCGGCATCTGATCCCGGAGATCGTCCCAACATTCTCTGAACAGGGCCGCCTGTCGGCCGGAGCTGCAGAGGAACTCGGACTGGTTCCCGGGATACAGGTCTCTTACAGGGCAGGTGACCAGCCGAACAATGCCTTTTCTCTGAATGTGCTGAATCCCGGGGAGATCGCGGCTACCGCAGGCACCTCAGGTGTTGTATACGGAGTAAGCGATGAGGTGAAGTATGATCCCCGAAGCCGCGTTAACACCTTTGCCCATGTGAATCACAGCCAGGAACTGAACCGCCTGGGTGTTCTGCTCTGCATCAATGGCTCCGGTATCCAGTACTCATGGCTCAAACAGCACCTGTCTGCTCCTGAAATGAATTATCCCGCATTGAATGACCTGGCCATGGAAGCACCCATCGGTTCTGAGGGACTGACCATGCTTCCTTTCGGGAACGGGGCCGAAAGGATGCTGGGCAACCTGAATGTGGGCGGCACAATCCGCCATATCAATTTCAATATGCACGGAGCATCCCACCTGGTCAGGGCCGCACAGGAAGGAGTCGTTTTCGCCATGCATTACGGCATGCAGGTCATGAAGGAGATCGGGATCCATCCCAGGGTGATCCGGGCGGGACTGGCCAATATGTTCCTGAGCCCGGTCTTCAGGGATACCCTGGCCGGAATATCAGGGGCCACCATTGAACTCTACGACACGGACGGCTCAATCGGAGCTGCCAACGGAGCCGGAATCGGGTCCGGTATTTTCGGATCTTTCGAGGAAGCTTTTGAAAACCTCAACAAGATGATGGTTGTGGAACCGGATGAAAAACATGCAGGTGCATACCGGGAGGCCTACCATCGCTGGCTGGACATCCTCCAGGAATGCCTTGACATCAAATAATCATGAACCATAAATTATACGGAAAATGGAATATGTAACAGGAAAAAAAGAGTTTTTCCCGGGTATCGGGAGAATCAGGTATGAAGGCAGGAAATCGGACAATCCGCTGGCCTTTAAATTCTATGACGAGAATAGGGTGGTTGCCGGAAAAACCATGAAAGAGCATCTGCGTTTTGCCGTGGCTTACTGGCATACCTTCTGCGGAACCGGACTGGACCCTTTCGGTCCGGGGACAAAAGATTTTCCCTGGGATCAGGGCAGCAATGACATTGAAAAGGCAAAGAACAAAATGGACGCGGCTTTTGAGTTTATCACAAAGCTGGGGGTGCCCTATTTCTGCTTCCATGATGTGGACCTTGTGACTGAAGGGGCATCGGTGAAGGAATACGAATCCAATTTGTCCACCATGGTGGAATATGCCAGGCAGAAAATGGCCGGTTCAGGTGTTAAGCTGCTCTGGGGAACTGCCAATGTCTTTGG
>Ga0116196_1000058_pt1 | contig 30984 bp, 27 predicted proteins | sample ZodSprso05mmetaG_FD_97002 | JGI IMG/M metagenome (GOLD analysis project Ga0116196, IMG submission 97002) | Hot spring sediment microbial communities from Zodletone spring, Oklahoma to study Microbial Dark Matter (Phase II) - Zodletone Spring... ... | reverse complement strand
GGGGCGGACAATGTCAATATCATTAATGATGTTTCTCTGAATCTTTTTGTGGGGGTATCCGGGGGAGTGGAGATCTTTGAAGCCGGTTCATTCATCAACGTAGACAGGTTTTATGTGAAGGGCATCCAGCTGGCGGGCTTCGGAAATACGGTGGGAGGAACCATGGACGGGCTCCAGTGGGCAGGATTCTATAATGTGGTTGGGACCAGGGCGAACGGGTTGCAGGCAGCCGGGTTTACCAACGTGGTGGGGTCCGGCATGAACGGTATCCAGGCAGCCGGGTTTGCCAATGTGGCGGGAGCATTCATGAACGGTATCCAGGGAGCAGGATTCATCAACATCTCGGGTGGAGCGATGAAAGGAATTCAGGCAGCCGGATTCATGAACATCGCGGAAGCATCCGATAAAGGGATACAGGCAGCCGGATTCGGCAATATATCCGGAGAAGGGACCACCGGTTTCCAGGGGGCAGGGTTCTTAAATGTGGCAGAAAGGGTGAAAGGGTTGCAGGCCGCCGGCTTTCTCAATGTCGCCGGGCATGTGAAAGGCGTCCAGCTCTCCGGATTCATCAACGTATGCGATTCCATCGACGGGGTGCCCATCGGGGTGATCAGCGTGGTCAAAAAGAACGGGTACAGGAAACTGGCTCTCTCGGTCAGCGAGGTGCAATATGCGAACCTTTCCTTCAGGCTGGGGGTCAGGCAGTTCTATAATATCTTCTCCTTCGGCAAACCTTTCGGTCCCGGAGGCCGCTGGATGTATGGATGGGGAGCGGGTACGGAAGTGGACCTGACCGGGAAGTCCATGCTCAACATCGAGGGCATCATCCACCACGAGTTCTGGATCCCCAATCCGGAAAACAGGTATTTCTTTTATTCGGACCGGACGAACCTGTACAATTCAGCCAGGTTCCTTTTTGGTTGGGAGACGGACAACAGGATTTCACTGCACCTGGGACCCACGTTCAATGTGGCTGTGGCCCATACCAGAGCGGACCTGTCGCCCAGGGCATGGCATGAGATCGCACCCTATGCCATCTTCAACCGCACCGCGGACAATTACAGGGAGACCAACGTACAGATGTGGTTCGGCCTGATGGGCGAGATCAGGTTCTGAGCAACCTGACGCTCTCTGCATTTAACCGGGGACAGAACCTGAGCGAGCACACCCCGCCCTATGACACAATTGTCCTGGCACAGATTCTGTACATTGCTGTGAATTAACTCTATTTGCTTGATGAACCTGATTGAAAAAAATATTGAAGCCATTCAGGAGCTTTGTGAGAAACATAAGTTATTAATCATCTACCCAAGTTACATAATGAGGTCGATCGCCTGATTAAAGAATAAATCAGAACTATACCCGGCAGTGTTTAGTGCCGGCCGGGGATTTACGATGGTCAGTTCATGTGGTTACCATGTTGGAACAAGACAGCATGTTTAGGAGTTAAAAGCGCTTCGGGGTATAATTTTTCCAAAGCAGAATGCAATATCTGCTGGAGCTATCAGTGATGATAGTTCCGGTCAGGCCAGGGTCGAACAATTTGGCCTGTGCTGCGTCAGATACCTGATAAGAACGAAAAACCATTTCATATGCCAGTAAAAGCATTCGACCATTCAAAGATCTACAACCTGAAAGAATCCGTATCCTATGCGCAGGATTCGGTGGTCAGCAAGATCATCCGGAAGAAAGAGGCCGGGAACCTCACCCTGTTTGCATTTGACCGGGGACAGAACCTGAGCGAGCACACCGCGCCCTATGATGCGATCGTCGAAGTGATCGAGGGGAAGGCAAAAGTAACGATTGACAAAAAGGAATATCTGCTGCAAGAAGGCGATTTCATCATTATGCCGGCCAATATCCCCCACGCACTGGAAGCAGTCACTCAATTTAAAATGCTGCTGGTGATGATCAGGGGATAATTTATCCTCTGGGAGAGTAATCTGATCAAAAAGGATTCCTGGTTAGATCCCTTTTTGAAAGGGAAATCTTATCTTAATATCGCATTAATAACCAACCATCTGACTAACCATGAAAAAATTTATCTATGCCGTATTGTTCCTTGCTGCAGGCAGCTTTATCTTTAGCAGCTGTGAGAAAGAAACCACCCCCGGCCCCGTCCTACCTGAAGACCTGGTGGCGGAGCAGTCAGAGAACGGGCAGATCATTGAAGGGAAGTATATCGTAGTGTTCCGCGATGAAGCTGTATCAGGACTGAAGTCAGCGCTCACCTATCCGGAGAAAAAGGCCCGGGTGATGGATGAAGTCAAAACGCTGCTGAAGGAAAAAACCATTCAACCGGAGGCGGTTGAATTCACCTATGCCGCTTCCATCCAGGGATTTGCGGGGGCGCTGGACGAAGACCAGTACCAGGCACTCCTGAAGCATGATAAAGTCAAGTACATTGAACCGGACCGGATCATTGCACTGAGCCCTCCCCTGGACATCCAGAAGAAAAAAGACGACGGTGGCGATCCGCCACCGCAGGAAAGTCCATGGGGCATTACCCGTGTGAATGGCGGTGTGGATGGTGCCGGCAAAACCGCCTGGATCATCGATACGGGGATCGATACCGACCATCCTGACCTGAATGTGGATACAGACCTGGGAACCAGTGTGTTTACCAGGCCGCCCAACAATACGATTGAAGACGGGAACGGGCACGGCACCCATGTGGCAGGTACCATCGCGGCCCTTCACAATGAGATCGGTGTCGTGGGCGTGGCCGCGGGTGCAACGGTGGTCCCGGTCAAGGTGCTGGGCAAAAACGGATCTGGGAGTATTTCAGGCGTGATCGCCGGCGTGGATTTTGTAGCATCAAATGCATCTCCCGGGGATGTGGCCAATATGAGCCTGGGAGGTCCTATATATCAATCACTTGACGATGCCGTTATAGCTGCTGCAAAGAAGGAGATAATCTTCACCCTGGCTGCTGGAAATGAAGCGGATGATGCGAACAATCACTCTCCGGCCAGGGCAAATGGTACCAATGTATATACGATCTCAGCCATGGGCCTGGGAGATATCTGGGCGTATTTCTCCAATTACGGAAATCCGCCGGTGGATTTTTGTGCCCCGGGTGTGGGTATTCTATCCACTTATAAGGACGGCGGATATGCCATTATGAGCGGGACCTCCATGGCAGCGCCCCATGCGGCCGGGGTGCTTTTGCTGGGTGAAGCCATTAGCGACGGACCAGTAACTGATGATCCTGACAACAGCCCTGATCCGATCATCGTTCACTCAACAGCCGATTGAGACAGTCTCTGCTGAGACCACACATTGGAAATCTGTAAAGACCCAGCGACGCTGGGCGGAATATTCAGTACCGAAGCAACCCGACGGTTCAATTTTTCATCTTTTGTTTGAATACAATATAATGTTCGAATGATGAAAAAATGGTTGGGTATCATCCTGGCTGTCCTATTCACGGTCTCCTGCGCGGAGATGCCTATGGGGACGGATATGCTGGGAGAGAATGCGGATATCGTGGGGACCTGGGTGGAGGAAAGCCATGAGGATGAAATAACCCTGATGGCGCGTGCCGAAAGTCTGGCAGCGGATGCATATGGGTTCACGATCCGTGGGGACGGGACGTTTATAGAGCGGAAAAATGCAGATTGGTGCGCTACCCCTCCCATTTCATATGAGAATTTCGAGGGGACCTGGGAAGCCCTGTCTGACAGCCTCCTGGAAGTAACAGTGGGCTACTGGGGCGGAACCATCACCTACCAGATGCGCATCGTTTCCCTGGACGAACAGTATCTCAGGATCCGGTACCTGTTTGGCGACAACAGGGCCGACAGCAAGTGACTATCCGGCATACAAAAGAATAAGCAAATTGATAAAATCCTTTATCTTCGTGATCTGAATAATCTCCATGGATCGCGAAAATTTCTTCTTTCTTATATGGGGCTGGGTTCTGTTGGGACTGGCCGTTTTTGTGGTCCTTCTTTTTGTGACCGCGCCCTACGGCCGCCACAGCACCAAGAAATGGGGCCCCGTGATCCCCAACCGCACAGGATGGTTCATCATGGAGTTCCCCGTACTCCTGGTCTTTGTACTGTGCTACCTGCTTGGCCCCGAAACCCCGCACCCGGTAACCTGGATCTTTTTTGCGCTGTTTGTATTCCATTACACCAACCGCTCAGTCATCTATCCCTGGAGAACGCATACCACCGGGAAGACGATGCCACTGGTGGTGGCACTCATGGCGGTTTTTTTCAATGTGGTCAACGGTTTTACCAACGGGTACTACTTCTCAGCATTTTCCAGGGAGTATTCGTGGGACTGGCTGGTGGATGCCAGGTTCATCATCGGGATGGTTTTTTTCGCGGGCGGTGTCCTGATCAACTGGTGGTCGGACCAGATCCTGCTTGACCTGAGAAAAGGAGGGAAGAAGGGTTATTACATCCCCAGGGGGGGAATGTTCAAATATGTCTCCTGTCCCAATTTCTTCGGTGAGATCCTGGAGTGGACGGGATTTGCCATCATGACCTGGAGCCCCGCCGCACTGGCCTTTGCGCTGTGGACCTTCTTCAACCTGGTGCCCCGGGCTCTGGACCACCACAGGTGGTACCGTTCCATCTTCCCTGACTATCCCCCCGACAGGAAAGCCGTTATACCCTTTATTCTCTGATTCGTAGCTTTGTCTTACCCAGCGGGCATATTTCACCTGTGAACGACTTTCAGAAGAGACAGGCGTACCCCGTTTCGTGAAATCGCGAAGTCACAGGGGTATCCCGTTTCGTGAAAACCGGAGGTCACAGGGTGGGGACTTTTCCTGATTTTGTGACTTTTCTGCTCCCGGGATATTCCCGGAGGAATAGTATAAATACCTCATATATAATGGTATAAGAGGCCAATAAGAAAAAGTGTGAGTGTATAAAATTTCAACACTTGAGGAAAAAGTCCGCTTTCTGTGACTTCCGGAAATGATCAAAACGCCTACCCCGCCGACTGTCGAACCACAGCGGTTGTGCCTTCCGCAGTATACGGTATCGCTGCTGAACCTGCTGCTGCGCACCAGCTTAGGCAGCGATGCCCGCATCTGCTTCAGGGTATTGTTGCCGGGCGGTATCTCCGGTAAGCTGCCTAAATGGTTTTCGCAGAAAAGAATTTCAGCAGCGGTTGGAGATGCCGCCGGCTGTCGAACCACGGCGGTTGTGCCTTCCGCAGTATACGGTATCGCTGCTGAACCTGCTGCTGTGCACCAGCTTAGGCAGCGATGACCGCATCTGCTTCAGGGTATTGTTCCCAGCGGTTATGCCTTCCGCAGTATACGGTATCGCTGCTGAACTTGCTGCTTCGCACCAGTTTAGGCAGCGATGACCGCATCTGCTTCAGGTGTATAAGGTGGCGGCAGACCTGGCGGTCAGATGCGTTGGGTTTGTTCCACCCACTTCCGCGCATTGACGAACGCCTCCAGCCAGGGAGTGGCGTCGTCCGTTTTGCGGTCATCCGGGTACCAGGCGCACTGCCAGGGCAGGAAAGAGCGCTCCAGGTGGGGCATCATCACCAGGTGCCGGCCGTCGGCGGAACAGATGGCCGCCACGTCGTAATCCGATCCGTTGGGATTGGCAGGGTAGGCGTGGTGACTGTATTTGGCTGTAATGTGATATTCCTTTTCATCCAGCGGAAGCCGGAACCGTCCCTCTCCGTGCGCCACCCATACGCCCAGCCTCATGCCGGCAAGGGAGCCGAACATCACCGAATCATTCTCCGGGATGTTTACGCTCAGGAAATGGGATTCAAATTTCCCGGAAGCATTGTGAAGCATGCGTGGAGGATCCTCGTGGCCGGTCACCACCAGTTCCAGTTCGGTCATCAGCTGGCATCCGTTGCAGACGCCCAGGCTGAGGGTGTCCTCCCGGGCGTAGAAGTTCTCCAGGGCTGTTTTCGCTTTTTCATTGTACCTGAAAGCGCCTGCCCAGCCCTTTGCAGACCCCAGCACATCCGAATTGGAAAAGCCTCCTACGAAAACGATCATCTGGATGTCCTCCAGCGATTCCCTGCCGGAGATCAGGTCGGTCATGTGCACATCCTTCACATCGAACCCTGCCAGGTAAAGCGCATAGGCCATTTCCCGGTCGCCGTTCACCCCTTTCTCCCTGATGATCGCTGCCCTGGCCCTGCTTTCCGTGCGGCGGCCGGGATCGAGGCCGAGGCTCCTGAAGGTCCCGGTGAAACCGCTCATGAAGAAGTTCAGCGCATGATCTTTATAGGAGCTGAAGCGCTCGGCTGCCGACGCTTCCCCGGACTGTTGCCTGTCCAGCAGGTAGGATGTTTTGAACCAGAGGTCCCGGTAATGGTCCACCGGAAGGATCCAGGTTTTTTCCCGGGCAAGGAGCTGGATCTCGCGTTCTTCGATGGGCCTCCCGATCACATGGTACCGGATCCCCTCTTTTTCGAGGAGTCCGCATACGGCATGATGCTCCTTCACCTGGATCAGGACTCCCGGGTTCTCGCTGAAAAGCGCCGGAATGGTGTCTGCATGCATCCCGCTGATGTCCGCTTCCACACCGCCGGCCGTATTGGAAAAGCACATTTCCATCAGCGTTGTGATCACTCCCCCCGCAGAGATATCATGTCCGGCCAGGATCTTCCCGTCGTCGATGAGTGACTGCACCAGGTTGAATGTTTTTATGAAATAGGCGGGGTCCTTGACGGTGGGGACGTTATTTCCGAGGCTGTTCAGGACCTGGGCCAGGGAGCTTCCGCCCAGGGCGGGTTCGCCACCGGAGAAGTCCAGCCAGATGATCCGGGTATCCGGATCCTGCACCATGACCGGTTCCACGATCTTCCGCACATCGGTCACTTCTCCCGCGGCGGAGATGATCACGGTTCCGGGGGCATAGACCACCTCATCGCCGTATTTCTGGGTCATGGACAGGGAATCCTTCCCGGTGGGTATGTTGATCCCCAGTGCCACAGCAAAATCGCTGGCCGCTTTGACCGCCCTGTAAAGCCTGGCGTCCTCCCCCTCGTTCTTACAGGGCCACATCCAGTTGGCGGATAAAGAAACGCTCCTGATCTGTTCCGGCATGGGAGCCCACAGGATGTTGGTGAGTGCCTCGGCAATGGAAAGGACGCTTCCGGCTGCGGGATCCACCAGCCCCGCCACGGGTGCATGGCCCAGGGATGTGGCATATCCTTTCCCACCACGGTAATCCAGTGCAACCGCACCCAGATTGTTCAGGGGCAGTTGCAGAGCCCCGGCGCACTGCTGTTTCGCGATCTTGCCGGTGACCGAACGGTCCACCTTGCTGGTGAGCCAGTCCTTACAGGCAACCCCTTCCAGCTGCAGCACTTTTTCCAGGTACTCCGGCAGCAGGGAAGGATCGTATGTGAGCGCGGTACGCTCCGGGACCAACGTATGGTCTGTCATGACCGTGCGGGGAGGATTGCCGAACATGTCGGCCAGTTCCAGGTCCATGGGTTTTTCACCTGTCTCTTCGTTGAGGAACACAAACCGGTGATCGCCCGTTACTTTCCCGATGATATATACCGGCGCCCTTTCACGTCCGGCGATCCGGACCAGTTCATCCACATCTCCGGGTTTCAGCACCAGCCCCATCCGCTCCTGGGATTCATTCCCGATGATCTCCCTGGCCGACAGCGTGGGATCGCCCACCGGGAGCCGGTTCAGGTAGATGGTGCCCCCGGTCTCTTCCACCAGTTCGGAGAGACAGTTGAGGTGCCCTCCCGCCCCGTGGTCGTGGATGCTGATGATGGAGTTGACACCGGATTCGGCAAGTGCCCTGATGGTATTGTACACCCGCTTCTGCATTTCCGGATTGGCCCGCTGCACCGCGTTGAGCTCGATAGCATTCTCGTATTCACCCGTATCCACCGAGGAGACCGCACCTCCACCCATCCCGATGCGGTAGTTGTCGCCTCCCAGCAGCACCACCACATCTCCCTTCTCCGGGACACCTTTCTCCACGTGTTCCTTCCTGCCGTAACCGATCCCGCCGGCAAGCATGATGACCTTATCGTAACCGTATTTCCTTCCCGCCTGTTCATGTTCGAAGGTGAGAAGGCTCCCGCAGATCAGGGGCTGGCCGAATTTGTTGCCGAAGTCGCTGGCCCCGTTGGACGCCTTGATGAGGATCTCCAGGGGAGTCTGGTACAGCCAGGGCCTTTCGGGCATGGTATATTCCCGGCTACCGGGACCTTCAAGCCGGGGATAGGAGGTCATGTATACGGCGGTCCCCGCCATGGGAATGGCCGCCCTGCCCCCGGCGATCCGGTCCCGGATCTCGCCGCCGGTCCCCGTGGATGCCCCGTTAAAAGGTTCCACGGTGGTGGGAAAATTGTGGGTTTCCGCCTTCAGGGATAACACGGTTTCAATATCCGTGACCCTGAAAAAATCGGACCGGTCCTGCAGACGCGGTGCGAATTGTTCGATCACGGGACCGAGCGCAAACGAGCAGTTGTCCTTATAAGCGGAAACGATCCGGTTGGGATGGGTAAGGGTGGTGCGTTTGATTAACTGGAAAAGCGAAGATATCTCTTCTTTACCGTCGATCACAAAGGTGCCGTTGAATATTTTGTGGCGGCAATGTTCCGAATTGACCTGGGAGAATCCGAACACCTCGCTGTCGGTCAGTTTCCTCCCGATGCGTTCACTCAGTTCTTCCAGGTACGCGATCTCCCCGGGACTCAGCGCCAGTCCTTCCTGCCGGTTGTAAGCGGCGATATCTTCCACCCGGATGACCGGATCGGGTTCCCTGTTAACTGTAAACAGCTCCTGGTCCAGATGGTGGTAAAGGACCTGCAGCATGGGATCGTACGTGGCGTTAGCGCCGTTCGCCCTGAAGAATTCCTCAATCCTCCGGATACCGCCGATCCCCATGTTCTGGGTGATCTCCACCGCGTTGGTGCTCCAGGGGGTGATCATCTCCTTCCTGGGCCCCACGAAGTATCCCTCCACGCGGGAGGCGTCAAGCATCCGGGAACCGCTGAACAACCATTCCAGTTTTTCACAGGTGGACCTGTCGGGCCGGCCCGGTGTATCGGTGGCAATGATCCTGCCGTCCCGGTGCTGAAAAAAAGTGATCATCGATGATGCAAAGATAGCCGGTTTGTTCAATTCTGTGCAGGAAGAGGGTAGATTGAGCGGGGGTTTTTTCAACAATTCACCCGTGGGTATGATATTGTATTAGGAAGGAATTCATATCTTTCGGGAAATCTAATCCCGACTGATCATGATCAAGGAGAATTTCATTGAATTTTACGAGAATAGTTTCAGGCAGAACTGGCACCTGCCGGCCCTGTCTGATTATCACGGCAAAACCTACACTTACGGTGAGGTGGCCAGGGAGGTGGCCCGCCTTCATATACTGTATGAAGAAATGGGGATCAGCAAGGGAGACAAGGTTGCCGTCATGGGGAAGAACTCGGCCAGGTGGTGCATTTCGTTTCTGAGCGTATTCACCTACGGGGCAGTTGTGGTTCCCATTTTGTCAGACTTTAAACCCGAGGATGTCCATACCATCGTGGGTCATTCCGATTCCATCATGCTGATCGTGGACAGTCAGATCATGCAGACCCTGGATGAAGGCCGGATGAAGCAGCTCAGGATCATTCTTTCCATTGATGATTTCGGGATCCTTTCCTCCAAGCCGGCTGCCAGATATAAGAAAGCGATGGACCGTCTCGATGATCTGTTCAAAGAGAAATACGGAGATGAATTCAGTAAGGAGCACATCAAATATGCCGAAGTAGACAACAGCGAGATCGTTGAGATCAATTATACCTCCGGGACGACCGGATTTTCCAAGGGAGTCGTCCTGTCAGCCAATAGCCTGGCCGGCAATGTGTCGTTTGCCAGGAGAAACATGGAATTGAATCCCGGCGAGCGGATACTCGCCCTCATTCCACTTGCCCATTCTTACGGAGGTGCATTTGACTTCCTGTACCCGATAACAGAGGGGGTCCATGTGACCATCCTTGGGAAACTGCCGGCCACTCCTGTGATCCTGAAAGCTTTCAGTGAGATCAGGCCACACCTGATCATGTTCGTCCCCATCTTCTTTGAGAAACTCTATAAGAAGAAGGTATTACCCACCCTGGAGAAAGGATCGATGAAGGTACTCCTCGCTATCCCCGGTATCAAAGGGTTGATATACGGATCCATCAGGAAAAAACTGTACAACTCCTTTGGCGGCAACTTCCGTGAAGCTGTCCTGGGTGGTGCCGCCCTGAGCGAGGAGGTGGAAGATTTCATGAGAAAGATTAAATTCCCCTTCTCCATCGGTTACGGGATGACGGAGTGCGGGCCGCTGATCTCCTATGACGGATGGACCACCACCCGGAAGGGATCCAGCGGAAAGATACTGGATATCATGGAGCTGAAAATTGATTCCTCTGATCCGTATAACGAACCGGGTGAGATCCTGGTGCGGGGAGAGAACCTGATGGAAGGCTATTATAAGGATGAAAAGGGCACCAAAGCAGCCATCGACACAGAAGGCTGGCTGCATACGGGCGACCTGGGGGTGACCGACGAGGATGGTTACATCTACATCAAAGGCCGCAGCAAGAGCATGCTGCTGGGCCCGTCAGGCCAGAACATCTACCCGGAGGAGATCGAGGCCAGGCTGGCCAACCTGCCATACATTGCAGAGTCCGTGGTACTGATGAACGAGAACCACAGGCTGGAGGCGCTGGTCTACCCCGACTATGAGGAAGCCAAAGCGAACGGGGTGGAAGGCAACCTGGAAGCGATCATGGAAGAGAACAGGAAAACCATTAACCAGCACCTGAAAACATACGAGGCGCTGGTGAAGATCCGCATCCACCAGACCGAATTCGAAAAGACCCCCAAACGGAGCATCAAACGCTTCCTCTATACGCTGGAAAACTGAGCGGGACAGACCCCTGCGAAGCTGAACAGGTCCTGTGTGGGAAAGATGCGCCTGTCAGTAGCTCATGCCTTTGTATACCCGGGACAGGGAAGGGGGAACAAGTTCACCGGAATAATTCAGCTGGCCGGGCCACGTGGAAGAGACGGTGGCGTCGGCCCTTCCTTCAGGAAGTACCGTCATTCTGACATCATAGGTGCCGGTGGGCGTTCTCAGGGTATAACTGACATAATAGGTCCCGTTCTTTTTGTTGCGGGAAAATTCATATTTCGCGATGGATCCCTCCACCGTGATACCGCCCACCCCGTTCTGCCCCACGTAGTAGTTGCTGCCTATCTGGATTACACCGCTTACGGAATCCGCCGCCACAAAATTGAGGGTGGGGGTGACAATCACCGTATTCCCGTACTTGTCCCGCAGCCGGTCGGCCTCCAGTACAAAGTAGGCGTGCTCCACCATCATGGTCACGATCTGGCTTCTCCTTTCAGTCTCTTTCTCCTTCTGCTCCTTCTTCAGCTGTCTTTCCAGTTTCCTCATCTCCCCGGGGCTGAGATCAGGTTCCTGGGCAAACGAGGGGAATGCCATCATACAGGCAGCGGCTAATATCACGATCGTTTTCATTGTCAACAGGTTGATGGTTCGAAACTGGACTGTCTCAAAATCCTGTGCCGGGCATCACCGGCATCTGTTCAGAAGGACGTGAGACATCCGCCTCCTGTTTTATTGCCCAAAATCCATGCCATTCTTGTTGTACGGCGTAAGATTCCGCTACACATCCAGGGCCACGAAAAAAGCGATGAACTTTTCTTTCCGGTTGTAGAACTGGTTGCTCAGGCTCCGGCCGTTGTAGTAATGGAGTCCGATGCGCACGCGTCGTTTGTTCCGCTCCTGCGGGAAGAGATACCCCCCGTTCACCGAAATATTGGGGGCAAATGCATTCTGCTGGTAGGCACTTACATTGCAGGCTGTAAAGAGTCCGCCGAAGTAACGGTTGGGAAAATAATACTCCAGTTCCATGCCCCCCTGCAGGTTGAGCCAGGCATCCGCATTGGGCTTGTTCTGCCGGTCTCCCATGAAATCAGCACCCGGCATGAAGAAACCGAAATCCCCATAGACCTGCAGGATATCCAGGTGCCTGTCCTTCAGGAAGAAAAGCGGCCGGGCGGCAGCCGAGAAAATGAAATCGTCCCGTACCGGGAGCTGGGTGGTATTGGGGTCATAATCGGTTGGCGATTCCACCGATCCCGACGGGAATTCATCCCCGATGTGGGTGCAGATGTGGTGCTTGGAAAAGCGGAGGCTCAGCCAGCGGGTGGGATTTCCACCGATGGCGAAATAGTAGATCCCGTCCACCCCGAGCAGATCATGGTTGCCCCCGCGCATGATGGTGGGCAGGGTCATGCCCAGGTCCACCTCCACCCCCAGGTCGGGCCGGGCTGCCGGACTGAACCTGAAAAGGGAGATCCGTACCCCGGGAAAGATGACCAGTTTGTTCATGTACCTTCCTTCGCTGTTGACCGGGTCCGCATGTTCGAAATCTCCGTACAGGATCCGCTGTGAGGAAACTTCGAAGCGGGTCCCCAGGGGATCCGCCAGGTAAGTGGGATAGAAATTCTCCAGTCCCACCAGTCTCATCTCCCAGCTCCCCAGGGGGAAGGTGAAACTGGATGCGGAATCCTGGCCGGTCAGGCAGAGTGCCGGGAGGATCGCGATCAGTGTGAGCAGTACTTTTTTCATATCATATTTAGTCAATCTGTCCGCACCAGACATCGTTGGCCGGTCCCCCCGCACCCGTATCACCCCCCAGAACCCATACCCTGCCTTCATGGATCACCACGCTGTACCCGTAACGTGCTCCGAAATCGCTCCCTTCCGAATCCACCGACCAGAGATTTCCAGGGTCCAGTCTCCAGGTTGTGTAATCCTCTTTGCGGGAAAAGTGAAAATGGGTGTTGGAATTGCTCTTGCCAGGCAGACCGAACAGGCTTTCTCCGTAATAGATGATCTGGTGCTCCGCCCTCCAGAGCGGGGATTGATTGAATTCGGCGGTATCGTTGGCGGGCGTCCAGCTGATCCCGTCATCCGAACTCCAGAGCCACTGCCAGTCGGGAAGGGGATGGGTGCCGTTCTCTTCGCTTTCGAAAATCACACCGTGCCGGCCGCCCTGGATGTACATGCGTCCCGTGGCGGGATCCACCGTGGACGCATGTTCCGAACGGATCCCGAAATCGTCGTTGGGGAGCCGCTCCCATGTGATCCCGTTGACGGAGCGCCAGACGTCATTGAAATACATCATGGAATACCGGGTGTTGTGATCCTCCAGCATGGTGGCTCCGCCGATCAGGTAGATGTAACGGGTGCCCCCGTGGGTGGCAACCAGGCAGGTATGGTTGAAACGCGGGAACCAGTCGTACAGGGAATCCAGTTCGGGACAGGTGCGCTCCTTGATCTGCGTCCAAACGGCCCCGTCGGTCGACCGCCACACATCATTCCGGTATTCCCGGTAGCCGTTCTCCTCATTTACCGTGAACCCCCCGATCACGTAAATGGCCTCTCCCGATCCGTCGTCGAAGACCACGCTGGCATGTCCCCTCCTGCCCAGCCAGGGAGCGGACGGATTGACCAGTGTCCACTCCGCACCGTCCGCCGAGCTCCATACATCCTCCAGATAGGTATCCCCTTTCACCTTGCCGGGATTGTAACCCCCCATGATCCATAGCCTTCCGCCGTACCACACCGAGGTATGGTCGAAACGGTTGCACCAGGAAGCCTCATCCGTGACCTCGTTCCATGTGAAAATCCCTTCGTAGGGGGGTACCCGGTAGTCCCGGTATGATTCGAATTCGCAGGAAGAAAGCAGGAAGAGGATTGCCAGGCAGGGGAGGATGCGTCGGGATATCATGGTCCTCTGAATTTACCTCGTAAGCAGTTCATTGTAGATGGCTTCGTTCTCGCCGTCAAAAACCACGAAAATCACCTCCTCCACCGCTCCGGCTGCTTCACCGGAGCCCGGTGCTTCCTGATGTTCCTGCTCTTCCAGGAAGGAGCGTACAGCCTGGATAGCGATCCGGGCCGCTTCTTTTTTCGGGAACCCGTAGACCCCTGTGGAGATATTGGGGAATGCGATGCGTTTCAATCCATACTGGGAGGCCAGTTCCAGGCTGCGGCGATAGCATCCGGCCAGCAGTTCCCGTTCATTGCTTTCGCCGCCGGTCCATACAGGTCCCACCGTATGGATCACGTAACGGGCGGGCAGGTCGAATCCTTCGGTGATCTTTGCGTCGCCGGTATTGCATCCGTTCAGTCTGCGGCATGCCTCCAGCAGTTCCGGTCCCGCCGCCCTGTGGATGGCGCCGTCCACACCCCCGCCGCCCAGCAGGGAGCGGTTGGCAGCGTTGACAATGGCATCCGCGTCGATCCGCGTGATGTCGCCTTTCAGAAGCGTGATCTTCGTGTTCATCCGATATCAATTTATCACCAACCGGAGCAAACCTGTTTCACGGTTTTTCCAGTCCCCTTATGACCGCCCCGAATTCCTTTTCAAATGCCCTGGCAATCTTCAGCATGGCGTTGTCGATCTGCTTGTCGGTCAGGGTCTTTTCTTCATCCAGGAGGGTGAAGGTCAGTGCATAAGATTTTTTTCCTTTTTCGATCTTATCCCCCTCGTATACATCAAACAGGGTCACGTCCTTCAGCAGTTTCTGCTCGGTCCTGAAGGCGAGCGAGCGAAGGGATGCGTAAGTTACATTTCTGTCCAGCATGATGGAGAAGTCACGCCTGACCACATGGAAACGGGGAAGCGGCCTGAAGTTGACCTGTTGCCGTGCCACGATCTGCATCACCCGCTCCCATTTGAATTCAGCGGCATAGACTTCCTGTTTGATGTCAAACCTTTTCAACAATCCGGGTGCCATCCGCCCGAATGCCACGATCTGCTCCCCGTTGAGGCTGTAGCCGGCTTTCTCCACATAATCGGGATGTGCATCCCCTTCCTGATCAAGGGAATGGGGATCAATCCCCAGCTTTTTCAATACCAGTTCCACATAACTTTTCAGTTCGAAGAACGAGGAATCACCCGCCTCACGGAACCAGTTGCCCGGCTGAGATTTCCCGGTGAGAAAGATCCCCATATGGAGCTGTTCATCGAACCTGTCCAGCGGCGGATCTTTTTTGCCGGCGGGATCCTGGAAATAACAGTACCCGAATTCATACAGCTTCAGATCGGGATTTTTCCGGTTGATGTTGAACGCAATGGCTTCCAGTCCCCCGTAAAGCAAAGTCTTGCGCATCAACGCCAGGTCCTGGCTCAGGGGATTGAACAACCGCACTGCTTCCGGGTCCTGTTCATCCTCACTGTCGTAATAGGCGCTCCGCGTGAGGGAGTTGGATTTCATTTCATAAAATCCATTGGATGTCAGCAGGTCGGAGACCAGGTTGACCACCTTCTCCCTGTCCGGCTTTTCGGTGTAGGAGATGTTCGAATGGAGATGGCCGTCCACTTCCACCCTGTTGAATCCGTAGATACGAAGCAGCTCTTCGATCACATCCGGTTCCCGGGTCACATCCACCCGGTAGGTGGGGACCCGCACCACCATTCCTTCATCGTCGCTTTCTTCCATACGCATTTCCAGGGATTCCAGGACCGACCGGATGATATCCGGATCTATCCTGTTACCTACCAGCCGGTTGATATGACCGAACCGGATATACACCCTTGCCTCTTCCACCGGTTCCGGGTAGACATCCACCACCTCCGAAGAGATGGACCCTCCCGCGATCTCCCGTATGAGCAGTGCCGCCCTTTTCAAAGCCCATACCGTGATGCTGGGATCGGAACCCCGCTCGAACCGGAACGAAGCATCGGTCTGCAGGCCATGGTGCCTGGAGGTTTTCCTGATATAGACCGGATCGAAACAGGCCGATTCCAGGAACACGTCGTGGGTGGTTCCGGTTACTCCCGAGTCGATCCCGCCGAAAACCCCGGCGATGCACATCCCTTCCTCAGCGTTGCAGATCATCAGGTCGGTCCCCTGCAGCGTCCGCTCCAGCCCGTCCAGCGTGGTAAACCGGGTCCCTTCGGGCAGGGTCCTGACCACCACTTCCCGTCCTTTGATCCGGGCCACATCGAAAGCGTGCAGGGGCTGACCCGATTCGTGCAGCACGAAGTTGGTGATATCCACCACGTTGTTGATGGGGGTGAGGCCGATGGAGCGCAGCCGGTTCTGCAGCCAGCGGGGACTCTCCTTCACGGTCACCCCGGACAGGGTCACCCCCGAATAACGGCGGCATCCTGCTTTCTCTTCAATGCGGATGGGGATGTGAAGGTCGTTGTTGTCCACCGTAAAATCATCCACGGAAGGCCTGACCGCTTTCACCCCGTTTTCCCGGGCCAGCCAGGCGGCCAGGTCCCTGGCCACACCCAGGTGAGAGGCGGCATCGATCCTGTTGGGGGTAAGGTCAATGGAGAAGACCGTATCGGTTTCGATCCCGAAGTAGGCTGCAGCGGGTGAACCTGTCCTGGCCTCCGGATCCAGCACCATGATCCCGTCGTGCGAAGGACCCAGGTTCAGTTCATCTTCGGCGCAGATCATCCCTTCCGATACTTCGCCCCTGATCTTCGTCTTTTTGATGGGGAATTCCTCCTCGCCCTGATACAATGTGCTTCCCACGGTGGCCACCGGCACTTTCTGTCCCGCCGCCACATTGGGCGCCCCGCAGACGATCTGCACCGGATCCCCTGTTCCCAGGTCCACCATGGCCAGGGTCAGCTTGTCCGCATCGGGATGCTTCCGGCAGGAAAGCACCTCGCCGATCACCACCCCTGCCAGTCCCCCTCTCACCGACTGCACGGTCTCCACACCATCCACTTCCAGTCCGATGTTGGTCAGGATCTCGCTGATCTCACCCGGGGGCAGGTCTGTTCTGAGATACTCCTTCAACCAGTTATATGAAATGTTCACAGGTATATGATTTATATTACCGGTAAGCTGCTAAAATAGTTCATTTCGGTCAGAGTTGAAAATAGTCAGCCACCCGGTTGAAAAGCACCGTCTGCACTTCCCGGTAGGTGAGTGCGGCGGGCAGGCTGTCCGTGAGCCGGACCTCCTCCGTTTCAAATGCAAGATGATCTTCAAGCATTTCTATATCAGCCGCATACAGCCTTCCGAACTCCGTTTTCCTGCCCGGGGTGACCGAATAATCGCTCAGGTGGACCAGGGTGAAATCCACAGCCCCGGTCTCTTCCCGCAGTTCTCTTTCAGCAGCCTCGCCGGGCGTTTCCCCCGGTTCAATATGCCCGGCGGGCATTTCCCAGGTGATCCGCTCCCGGTGCCTGACAAACAGCCACCGGTCCCGGTACCGGGCCCCGATCACCACGTAGGTTAGTTTACGGTCCCCGACCGAGCCGGGTGCCAGAAGTTCAGTAATAACAGCCATTCCCGGTACGTTCTGTTAAAAGAGACCAAGGTATGAAATATCGCCTTTGCGATCAACAGGGCCAGGTCATTGATTCAAAGCTGGAATTATTGGTATCTTTGGGATATGAATACGACCCCGGTCGGGAATATGGGGCGAATCTTTACGGAGATCGGCAACCTGACCAGGTTCACGGGCATGTTTTTCCGGAACCTGTTCAGGGGACGGTTTGAGACCAGGGAGTTCATCAACCAGTGCTACAGGACCGGGTACCAGTCACTGTTCCTGATCGGCATCACGGCGGTGATCCTGGGGCTGGTGCTCACCATCCAGACCAGGCCCATCCTGGCGGACCTGGGCGCGGAAGCCTGGCTGCCCAATATGGTGTTTATCTCCATCATCACCGAGATGGGGCCGGTGATCTTCGCCCTGCTTTTTGCGGGGAAGGTGGGTTCGGGGATCGGGGCAGAGCTGAGCTCCATGCGGGTCACCGATCAGATCGACGCCATGGAGGTCTCGGCCACCAATCCCATGAAATATCTTGTGGTGACCAGGGTGCTGGCGACCACCATCATGCTGCCGCTGCTGGTGTTTTACGGGGACCTGCTCTCTTTCCTGGGTTCCTTCCTGGGACTGAAGGCATACAGCGACATTTCCTTCCAGCTTTTTTTCAGCCGCGCTTTCTCGGACTTCTATTTCAGCGACATCTTCCCGGCCACCATCAAGACGATCTTCTTCGGCTTTTTTATCGGCATCATCAGCAGTTATATGGGATATTTCTCGAACCGGGGGACCGAAGGGGTGGGGCGTGCGGCCAACGCGGCGGTGGTTGTCTCTTCCCTTGTGGTTTTCCTGCTGGATCTGATCGCGGTGCAGATCACCGATCTGATACTTTAAGGCAATGGAAAAGGAGCACATTGTACATATCAGCAACCTGACCAAATCATTCGGTGACCAGAAGGTGGTCGACGGGGTCAGCTTTTCCCTGTTCCCGGGCGAGAACCTGGTGCTCCTGGGGAGGTCGGGCACCGGCAAATCGGTGATCATGAAATGCATCGTGGGACTGATGGAGCCGGATTCCGGGGAGATCGATGTGTTCGGGACCCATATCGGATCCTGTTCGGAAAAGGAGTTGAATGAGATCCGTACACGGATCGGCTACCTGTTCCAGGAAGGGGCACTCTATGACTCCATGAGCGTCCGGGAAAACCTCCTGTTCCCGGCAAGGAGGAACAGCAGGACCAGGAAGCTCGGTGAAAAGGAGCTGCAGGAGCTGGTGGAAAAGAACCTGGAAAGTGTGGGCCTGCTCGATGCCATGGACAAGATGCCCGGGGAACTTTCCGGGGGAATGAAGAAACGGGCCGGACTGGCACGGACACTGATGCTCTCCCCGGAAATGATCATTTACGATGAACCGACAACGGGACTGGACCCCTTCAGCAGTGAGACCATCAATGAGTTGATCCTGAAGGTCCGGCGGGAATACCGGACCTCTTCCATCATTATTACGCACGACATCAAATGTGCCGAGGTCACGGGCGACCGGCTGCTGTTGCTGCACAACGGCAGGATCGCGGCGGAAGGTGATATCGATACACTGAGGCATCATCCGGACACGGAGGTGCGGACCTATTTTAAATAAGAACTGCAGCCATGAGAAGCAAAACACGAAGAAGTCTGATCGTCGGGGTGTTCATCACCCTGGGACTGGTCATATTCATCGCAGCCATCTACCTGGTAGGCAAAAAGGAAAATATTTTCGGTTCCACCATGGAGGTGAACGCCATCTTTGAAGATGTGAAGGGAGTGCAGGCGGGCGACCGGGTGAGGCTTTCGGGGATCGATATCGGATCTGTGAAGGGAATCGGCTTTCTCGGTGACAACAGGGTGAATCTCCGGATGAGCCTGGATGCCGGAATGGCCGTCCATGTGAAGAAGGACTCCAGGGCCACCATCGGCAACGAAGGGCTCATGGGAGCCAAGGTGGTCAGGATCCTTCCCGGAAGCATTCAGGCCGATCCCGTGACCGAACTGGATACCCTGCAGGCTGTGGAACAGGTCGATGTGGACGATATCCTGAAGGAGGTGAAGACTTCCAGCGAGAATATTGCCGTGGTCTCCAGCGAACTGGTCTCCATTACCCGGAAGATCAACCGGGGGGACGGGGTCTTCGGGAAGATCTTCACCGACACCACCCTGACCGCCAACCTGGATGATGCCACCGACAACATTGCACGGATCACCGAGAACCTCACCGGGATCTCTGAAAAAGTGAGCCGGGGACAGGGGATCGTGGGAAGGCTTTTTGCCGATACCGTCCTCACCGGCAAGCTGGATTCGGCCGGAAGAAGCATCGGTCAGATCGCGACGAACATCTCGGAGATCACGGACAAGATCAACCAGGGGGAAGGGATCTTCGGACGCCTTTTCGCGGACACCACCCTGTCCAACAAGCTTTACCGGACCAGCCAGAACCTGGAGTACACCACCATGCACCTGATGGATCTCACCGAGAAGCTGAACGATGACCAGAATGCGCTGAGTCTTTTCATCAGCGACACCACGTTTGCCGATTCCGTCTATATCCTTCTCGATCGCCTTAACCGGGGCATCCAGGAAGCCACCGAAGCTTCCCGGGCCATCCAGCGCAGCGGCTTCGTCCGGATGTTCTCGAGGGACAGGGAAAAGGACAGTGAGAAGGACGCCAGCAATGAATAATTTTTAGGTACTTTTACAGCTTATTTGTGGTACATGCAAACAAGGACGAATGAGAGAAACGGACAACAGGCCGCTGATACTGGTGACCAACGATGACGGGATCGATGCGAAGGGATTCAGGGAACTGATCCGGATCGCAGAAGAATTCGGGGAGGTGGTGGCCATTTCTGCACAGATCCCCATGTCGGGCATGTCGCATGCGATCACCATCAAGGTGCCCCTTCGTGTGAAGCTGCTGGAAGAGAGAAACGGATTCAAAAAATATCTGACCACCGGCACACCGGTGGACGGTGTCAAGCTTGCTTTTCACAGCCTGCTCGGAAGGCGGCCCGACCTGCTGCTCAGCGGGATCAATCACGGATCCAACTCCTCATCCAGCATCCTTTATTCCGGTACCATGGGAGCCGCCATGGAGGGAGCCGTCAACCATGTCCCTTCCATCGGGTTCTCGCTGCTTGATTACCGGGTTGACGCAGATTTTGAGGCGTCGGCCGGGATCGCCAGGGAGGTGATCCGGATGGTGCTGGAAAAGGGGCTCCCCGACGGCATCTGCCTGAATGTGAACATACCCTCGGTCCCGGCCTCTGAGCTCAGGGGGATCCAATTCTGCCACCAGGCCAACGGATACTGGAAAGAAGAATTCGAAAAGCGGACCGATCCCAACGGACATGACTACTACTGGCTTACCGGGTTTTTCCATAACCGGGAGCCCAGGGGAGGGGGTCTCGGCACCGACGAGTGGGCCCTGGCCAACCATTATGTTTCGGTGGTGCCCATCCAGACAGATATGACTGCGTATCCCTTCCTGGAAAAGATGAAGGAATGGGAAAAATCGGGGATGAAGCATGGCAGCTGAAAAAAAATTCAATACCATACTGACAGGGCTGGTCCCCGGAATTCTTCTTCCCGCAGTCACAATGGTCATCATCTGGCTTGTGAGGTATGACGGCGGATTTTTCCGCTTCCTGGCCGTATTCCAGGAACTGGATATGCTGTCGAAGCTCCTCAGTTTGTCCGTGATCCCCAATCTTCTTCTCTTCTTTATCTTTCTCTGGACCGACCGGCCCTTTTCCGCCAGAGGGGTTATCTTTGCCACACTGATCCTGGCTTTTGTCATGCTGATGCTCAAAATTGCCTGATCCGGACATGAGATATTTCATCATAGCAGGGGAGGCTTCGGGAGATCTCCACGCTTCCAGTCTGATGAAGGAGCTGAAGCTCCGGGATCCGGAAGCGGATTTCCGTTTCATGGGCGGGGATCTCATGGGTTCCGTTTCGGACGGGATGGTGATGCATTACAGGGAGACCGGCTACATGATGCTGGATGTGGTGTTTCACCTGGGAAAGATCCTGGGGAACATGCGGAAGCTGAAAGCAGAAATGCTTGCATACCGTCCCGATGCGGCGATACTGGTGGACTACCCGGGATTCAACCTGAGGATGGCAAGAGCGGCCACCCGGATGGGGCTGAAAGTATTCTATTATATCTCCCCCAAGGTCTGGGCCTGGAACCAGCAGAGGGTGAAGCAGATCAAAAAATATACCCACCGGCTATTTGTCATTTTCCCGTTCGAGGAAGCATATTTTCACCGCTTCGGTATGCAGGTGGAATACTACGGGAACCCGCTGGTGGATGCGGTGAGCGGGTTCAGGCAAGGATTCCTGGGGTCTGCGGAATGGAAAAGGGCACACGATCTGGATGACAGGCCCGTTGTGGCGCTGCTGGCCGGTTCCAGGAAGAAAGAGATTGAGGCCATGCTGCCCGTGATGGTACGCGTTGCAAAACAATATCCCGGATACCAGTTCGTGGTGGCCGGGGCTCCTTCCATTGACCCCCAATTTTATGGCCCTTTTATCAAAGAGGAACCCGTGATGCTGGTGCAGGGCGAAACCTACCCGTTGCTTGCATCGGCGTACGCGGCAATGGTCACCTCGGGAACGGCCACCCTGGAGGCGGCACTGTTTGAGGTGCCCCAGCTGGTGCTGTATAAAACCGGTTCCCTGGCATACGCGCTTGCAAAACGGATGATAAAAGTTAATTTTATCAGCCTGGCAAACCTGATCTACGGGGACAGGCTGGTGGAGGAGATCATCCAGAAGGACCTGTTCAGGCGGGCGGACCGGGAGCTGTCCAGGTTGCTGGACGATGCCGATTACCGGGAGAGCATGCGGAAAGGTTACCGTGAGGTCTCCATGAAAATCGGCGGGGAGGGGGTGTCGGGCAGGATCGCCGAACGGATGGTGGAACTCTTACAAGGAACTGTTCAGGGAGAAAGCTGATATGAGAGGAATGGTTATGAGACGGATCTTTTTACCGGTGTTCCTGGCATCCATACTGACCGGTGCGGGTGCGCAGAACATGCATATCGGGATCTACCAGGATCACCTGGTCACCTCCTCGGTGGTGTACTGCTCATCGGGGAATTATCACCTGGTGGCCGGCGGGGAGATCCTGGCAAGGTTCGGGGATGGGGATATCCTGTACCTTACACTGGACGGCGAGAAGCTGAAAGTGCTGGATGCGGACCGGGATTTTGGCTTTTTCACGGACGTGGAGCTGCGTGGCACCACGCCCGACTGCGTTTTTCGTATCAGGCCGCTTCAGCCCGGACTGGAGTCCAGGATGTACGATGATGACCTGGTGGTGCATGCCGGGGACCGATTCATGACCCTGATCAATCGCGTGGATATGGATAAATACCTGGCAGGGGTGGTGGAAGCGGAGACCGGTCTCAATGCCGGAAAGGAATTCTACAAGGCACAGTCGATCCTTTGCCGCACCTTCGCGCTGAAAAACCTGGACCGTCATCAGACCGAAGGCTTTTCACTGTGTGACGGGGTCCATTGCCAGGCATACAGGGGAAGGAGCATGCAGCATCCCGGGATCCTGACGGCCATCATGGAGACCACGGGACTGGTGCTGGCCGACTATCATTATCAGTTGATCACGGCCGCGTACCATTCAAACAGCGGCGGTCAGACCCAGCGGGCATCCGAAGTATGGGTATCCGATGCCGATTACCTGCAGTCGGTGGTAGACCCTTACTCCCTGCATCAGCCCCATGCCAAATGGCAGGATACCATTTCATTCAGGGAGTGGAAGGAGTATCTGCTGAAGAACGGGATGCGATCCGTGAACCGGATCCCCGATGAGATCATCTACGTGGAGCAGATGCGGCGGAAGAAATATTTTGTCCTGGACAGGGACTCCCTGCGGATGACCAAGATCAGGGAGGACTGGGAATTCCCGTCCGCTTTTTTCGACATGTTTCCCGACGGGGATTCTGTGCTCGTGTGGGGAAAGGGATACGGTCACGGCATTGGAATGAGCCAGGAAGGAGCCATGAAAATGGCCGCGGACGGCTTCATGTTCCGGGATATCCTGCAGTTCTATTTTCACGAGGTCAGGTTGATGGATTACCGCGACCTGCCTGCCTCCAGCATTCCCGATGTGGAATTCTGATTTTTTTGGTGTGATACAGCGATCATGTGGCCACTTTTTAAAAAGGAAATAAGCGGATTCTTCAGCAGCCTGACCGGCTACGTGGTGATCGTGGTCTTCCTGTTGCTGAACAGCCTGTTCATGTGGATCGTGCCGGGACAGTTCAACGTGATCGAAAACGGGTACGCCACGCTCGATTCCCTTTTTGCCCTGGCCCCCTGGGTATTCCTGTTCCTGGTGCCGGCCATCACCATGCGGATGATCTCGGAAGAAAAACGGACCGGTACCCTTGAGCTGTTGTACACCCGGCCGGTGTCCGAACTCCAGATCATCCTTGCCAAATTCCTTGCCTCCTGGGCCCTTGTCCTGCTTTCGCTGGTCCCCACCCTGGTTTTTTTCTGGTCCGTTTCCAGGCTGGGCAGCACCCCGGGGAATATCGATGCAGGGGGGACCTGGGGCTCGTATGCCGGACTGCTCTTTTTGGGCGGGATCTATGCGGCCATCGGGATCTTTACATCCGCGCTCACCGGGAACCAAATCGTGGCATTTATTGCCGCCGTATTCATTTCCTTCTTCATGTACCTGGGTTTGGATTTCCTGGGCGGTCTGGCGGGGACGGGGAAAACAGCCTTCCTGGTCTCCCGGCTTGGCATCGATCACCACTACAACTCCATGAGCAGGGGTGTGCTCGACTCGCGGGACATCCTCTATTTTTTGATGGTGATGGTGCTGTTCATCATGGGGGCGCGGACCGTCCTCCGGAAGAGGGGACTCCCCATGGTGATCACACTCCTCGCGGTGGCGCTGCTCTCCCTGCTGTCGGGAATGAAATTCTTCCGGATCGACCTTACCTCGGAGCAGCGTTACACCCTGGCCCCATCCACCCGGCAGGTGATGCGGGGACTGGAAGACGTGGTGTTTGTGAGGATCTACCTGGCGGGTGACCTTCCCGCGGAATTCGTGAATTTTCAGAAATCGATCCGGGAACTGATGAACGATTTCAGGGCTTATGCGGGAGAGCAGCTGCAGTATGAATTCATCAACCTGTATGACGAGCCCGATGAATCCTTGCGCAACAGGATGATTTCCGGGCTCCATGAAAAGGGGCTCAGGGTGACCAATATCCAGATGCGGGACAGGGAGGGCGGAGTGTCGGGGAAGATCATCTTTCCGGGGGCCATCATCTCCTGCAGGGGATATGAAATGCCCGTGAACCTGTTGAAGAACAATCCCTCGCTTTCCCATGAGGTGAACCTGAACAACTCCGTACAGACCCTCGAATATGAATTTGTCCGGGCCATTCACAGCCTGACCCTGGATGAGGTTCCCAGGGTCGCTTTCATCGAAGGCCACGGAGAACTGGATTCCCTCCAGACCCACAGCCTGATGGATGAACTGAAGAACTTTTTCCAGGTGGACCGCGGATTTATCCGGGGGAACCTGGAAGCGCTTTTGAACTACCAAGCGCTGATCATAGCCAGACCGGAAAGGGAATTCAGCGAAGCCGACCGGTTTGCCATCGACCAGTACATCATGCGGGGGGGCAGGGTGCTGTTCTTTCTGGACCCGGTCCGACCCTTCGCCGACAGCCTGTCCGGCGGCACCACCGTGGCGCTGGCAAACCAGGTGGGGCTGGAAGATCTGCTGTTCAAATACGGGGTCAGGATCAATTACAACCTGGTGGCCGACATGCAGTGCAATTACGTTCCCGTGAACACGGCACCCGCAGGAGAGCAGGCCCGGTTCACCATGATGCCCTGGGTATACTACCCCCTCTTTTCCGGGCCCGGATCCCATCCGGTGACGCGGGGACTCAACTATGTGAAAAGTGAATTTGCCTCCTCCCTGGACACCATCGGCGGGGAGGGGAACAGGGTGCGGAAAACGGTGCTGCTTTCCAGCTCTCCCGCCAGCAGGGTGCGGGAGGTGCCCCTGTACATCAGCATGGAGGAGATCACGGTCCCCCCCGACCCCGGTCTGTACAACCGCTCCTCCGTGCCTGTGGGAGTGTTGCTTGAGGGACGTTTCGAATCTTTTTACAGGAATTATGCGGCCCCTGCAGGTGTGTATCCGCCCGATTGCGAGGTGATCGGCAGCAGTCAGGTTACCTCCCTGTTCGTGGCCACGGACGGGGACCTGATCAGGAATGAGGTGGAATATGAACAGGGCAGTTTGATGGCCCGGCCGCTGGGTTACGACAAATATACCCGGCAGACCTTCGGGAACCGTGAATTTGCGATGAACGTGATCAACTACATGACCGACGAAACAGGGATCATGGAGCTCAGGTCACGCGAGTTCAAACTGCGGCTGCTGGACCGGGAGGCCATCAGTGACGGGGGGACTGTGGCCAGGTGGAAACTGATCAACACGGTTGTCCCCGTACTGCTTGTGATCCTCTGCGGGATCGGCATCCACTTTTACAGGAAAAGGAAATTTGCCAGGTAGCATGAAACATCACGGTTCTGTGGTTATCGTCGTTTCGGTGCTGCTCGTCATTGCACTGCTCCTGGTTTTCACGGATCCCTGGAGCACCCTGCGGCGGGACAGCAGGAAGATCATACTGCAGGACCCAGCTGAAATAGACAGGATCGTTCTGACCGATGCGTACGATTCCACCGTCCTCATCCGGCATGACACCGCATGGGTGCTGTCCGGACGAGAACCGGTCCATCCCGTGGCCGTGGAAAATCTGCTCTTTGCAGCGCAGAGAATGCAGATCAACTCCATTCTGACCGGTGAACCGGATATGGAAGGGAAAACCGTCAGACAGGTCCGGTTCTTCCGGGGAGACCGGGCGGTACTGGAGTACGAGTTCATCACCGGCGGCCGGCAATATCTCATCAGGCCCTTCGGTTCGGAAAGAGCCTATTATGTATCGCTTCCGGGTTACGAGAACCTGCACCTGGACAGGATCTTTTCCAGTGCGGCGAACCACTACCTGGAACACACCCTCATGGATCTGCTCCCCTCTGAGATAGCATTGATCGAAGTGGACCGGGCGGATGGTGAACCATTCCGGTTCATTCAGGATGAAAACGGGGACATCCGGTGCATCCTGCCCGAAACGGACAGTGCCATTCCTTCCCGGCAACTGGACGAAGTTGCCGTCAGGCTGCTGTTCAGCTATTTTACGGGCATCCGGTATGAGCGGAATGCCGGGATCCCGGTGAGCCGGCTGACCTCCCCCGCATCGAAAGTCACTCCCCTGGCCAGGCTCCATGTGGAGTCGCGCGCGGGGGAGGAGCACACCCTGCTGGTCTTCCCCCTCCACGACGAAAACGGCCGGGATACGGACATGTTCCGTGCCCTTGTTGCCTACAACGACAGGCCCGAAGCACTGGTGGTGAACTACATTTATCTGGATGTACTGATGAGGAAATTGTCCCGGTATTTTGCCGGAGGGGAGTAGCGTCATTCACGATTTTTTTTTGTATTATTGATGGATTAACGGATCACAGAACACATAAAAGCAATCACCCATGAAATTTGTCGTATCCAGTATGGAACTGCTCGGTCATCTTCAGGCCATCAGTCGTGTCATCAGCTCAAAGAACACCCTTCCCATCCTTGACAATTTCCTCTTTTCCCTGGAGGATGGTTTGCTGGAGATCACCGCTTCCGACCTGGAGTCCACGCTGATCACCCAGATCCAGCTGGAAAATACGGATGGTTCGGGGATCATCGCGGTGCCCGCACGGATCCTGACCGATATCCTGAAAGAATTTCCGGAGATCCCCCTCACCTTTGAAATCAATACGGACAGCCTGGTAATCGTAATCCAGTCCGAGAACGGCAAGTTCACCATTCCGGGCCAGAATGGCGCCGAATTCCCCCAGATGCCGGTGATCAAAGACGACCAGAAGGAGACCCTGGAGCTGGACCGGGAGGTTCTGCTGACGGGCATCAACAAATCACTCTTCGCCACCGCCGACGACGAACTGCGGCCGGTAATGAACGGGATCTTCATGGAGCTCTCGCCCGATGATATCACCTTTGTGGCATCCGATGCCCATAAACTGGTCAGGTACAAGCGGACGGACGCTTCGGCCGCAAATGCGGCCAGCTTCATCCTTCCGAAGAAACCGGCTTCCCTGCTCAGGAATATCCTTCCGAAAGAGGAGGGACAGGTGGTCCTGGAGTTCGATGACAAGAACGCTTCCTTCACCCTGACCAGTTACAGGCTGGTCTGCAGGCTGGTGGAAGGGAACTATCCCAGCTATAATTCGGTGATCCCCACCGATAATCCATACCGGATGAGCATCGACCGGCTGGCGTTCTACAACACCCTCAGGAGGGTTTCGGTCTTTTCCAACCAGGCCAGCAACCTGGTGAAGCTGTCACTGACCGGGAACCAGCTGAATATTTCCGCGCAGGACATTGATTTTTCCATTTCGGCCAATGAAAGGCTCAGCTGCCAGTACGAAGGGGAGGACATGGAGATCGGATTCAAGTCCACCTTCCTCGTGGAGATCCTGGCAAATCTCTCTTCCGCCGAGGTGGTGCTGGAGATGAGCGATCCCACCCGTGCGGGTATTTTGGTTCCCGCCGTACAGGAAAACGAAAAAGAGGACACACTCATGCTGCTGATGCCCATGATGATAAACAACTAACGCATGCGGCTGAACCTGAAGAATCCCATTATTTTCTTTGATCTTGAGACTACCGGTATCAACATTGCGGCTGACCGCATCGTGGAGATATCTTACCTGAAAGTGGACCTGGCGGGCAACGAGACCTCCAGGACCATCCTGGTCAATCCGGAGATGCCCATTCCGGAAAGCGCCACAGCGATCCACGGGATCAGCGATGAGGATGTGAAGAATGCACCCACGTTCAGTGAGATCGCCAGGAACCTGGCCAGGGATTTTGAAGGGTGCGATCTGGCCGGCTATAACTCGGTCAAATTTGACATCCCCCTGCTGGCCGAGGAATTCCTGAGGGTGGGGGTGGACATAGACCTGAAGAAGAAGAAGTTCGTTGATGTCCAGATCATTTTCATGAAAATGGAGCCCAGGACCCTGTCCGCCGCCTATAAATTTTTCGTGGGAAAAGAAATGGACGGTGCCCACTCTGCCGAGGCAGACACCCGGGCCACCTACGAGGTGCTGCAGGCGCAGCTGGACCGGTACACGGAACTGGAAAATGACATCGGGAAACTTGCCGAGTTTTCCTCCCATAACAGGAATGCCGACTTTGCCGGCAGGATCGTTTACAACGAGGAGGATGAAGAGATCTTTAATTTCGGCAAGTACAAGGGCAAGCTGGTCCGCGAGATCCTGGAGCGGGATCCGGGTTATTACGGGTGGATGATGAACGGCGATTTCCCCCTGTACACCAAGAAAGTCCTCACGAACATCAAACTGAGGTCCATCAAACAATAGCAACATGAAGATCATCTGCATCGGCAGAAATTACGCGGATCACGCCCGGGAGATGAAAAGCGCGGTCACCGCCGTTCCCGTTTATTTCATGAAGCCCGAGACAGCCCTGGTCACCGGCAACCGGCCGTTCCCCCTTCCTGATTTTTCAAAGGATGTTCACCACGAAGTGGAAGTGGTGTTCCGGATCAGCAGGGAAGGGAAGCAGATCGGTGAACAGGAGGCATCGCGGTATTTCAGGAAGATCGGCCTGGGGATCGATTTTACAGCGCGGGACCTGCAGCACGAGATGAAGGAAAAAGGCATGCCCTGGGAGATCGCCAAGGGTTTCGATCATTCGGCACCGGTGAGCCGGTTCCTGTCCGTAAAGCGGTTCGGCGACATCCATCATCTGTCGTTCAGGCTCGATCTGAACGGCACCACCGTGCAGGAAGGGAACACATCCGGGATGATCTTCTCCATCGAAGCCATCATTGCCTATGTATCCAGGTTCGTGACGCTGCGACCGGGCGACCTGGTCTTTACCGGGACACCTGCCGGGGTGGGGCCCGTGGCGGCGGGTGACCGGCTGGAAGGTTTCCTGGAAGGCGTCAGGATGTTTGATTTCCGGGTGGCATGACAGAGACACTGGATTATACAATCCGCAGGATATCCCTCGGCGGTGTGGCGGCTTACCTGTTATACAGGCCGGGACATGCGCTGGTGGTGGACAGCGGGCGCGGGGGATCGGCGGAAAAGATCCTGGAGAAACTCCGGGAGGAGGGACTGCAGCCGGAGATGCTTGATCTGCTGATCCTGACCCATGCCCATTTCGATCATGCAGGCTCCGCCGCCAGGCTAAAGGAACTGACCGGCTGCAGGATCATGGTCCACCGCTCCGAGGCGGACCGGCTCAGGAGAGGGTTTACTTCGCTTCCGGGTGGTACACGCTGGAAGGCAAAGATCCTGGTCGGACTGGGAAGGGTTTTTGCCAGGAGGCTCGGGAAGTATGAAGGGGTCGAACCGGATATCCTGGTGGACAAATCCTCCGATCTGAAAGAATTCGGGTTCCCGGCCAGGGTGATCCATACCCCCGGGCACACCCCGGGTTCCATGGTGGTGCTCACCGGCGAAGGAGAGATGCTGTCGGGTGACACCTTTTTCGGACTGGAAGGAAAAGAATACTTCCCGCCTTTTGCGGAAGATATCCCTGCGCTGCTTGAAAGCTGGAAAATGGTCCGGTCGCTTCCCGTGAAGATCATTTATCCAGCGCACGGGAACAGGATCACGGCCGAGAAGTTCCATGAAGCGCTGGCCCCAGCCCTGGAGAAATACGGTTAACTCACGGCTGCGCGAGATAGCCGGCGATGGTATGGTACACCAGCTTTTTCTGCGCTTCCGGCATGTTGTTGATACGGGTACGGTGGCTGCCCCCTTCCTTGACGAAGACCTTTGAACCGTTCCCATTGTCAAGATTCACAGCGGTGGCCGACCAGGTATCGTACTCCCCGTAAATAAAAATGAAATTTTCCGCCTCCTCCTCCAGGTAATGTTGTAGCTTCCTGGAGATCTCACCGTCGAAGCTGTATTCAAGTCCGTCCGGCAGCGTGAAGGTGAACACGGGATTATCCACATGCAGGATGAATTTGTCAAATTCTTCCAGTTCGTATCCGTAATAACCCATTTCGGTGAGTGCCTGGTAGAAAAAAGGCTGGTACTCCAGGATGAACTGGTCGCTGAAATAATCAAAGCCGGCCACGCGGTTCATGTGTTCGATCAACTCCCGGGGACCGGCCCTTCTTCCGGGGATTTCGCCGGCAGTGGCATAGCCCCACTGCCAGAATGCAAATGAATATTCAAGCACGCAGTATTCATAGGCCTTCTCGAATCCCCCTGCATAGTCGTAACTGTATCCGTTTTCCCTCGAAAATTCGACAAATTCCGGCAACAACCTTTCCTGCTCCTTCAGGGCCAGCTTCTGGAACCTGCGTACTTTCCTGCGCTCCCCGGCCGAACCCACCCGGTCGAGGAACTCGTAGATGCGCTGGTCCTCCACCGAAAAATTCAGGGGTGCCACATAGGGAACCCGCACATCCACATCATCGGGATAATACATACTGTGGTACATGACCGTCTGTCCCCCTTTGCTGATACCTGTGGAGATCCATTTCCCGGGATAGAG
>Ga0116196_1000057_pt1 | contig 32455 bp, 27 predicted proteins | sample ZodSprso05mmetaG_FD_97002 | JGI IMG/M metagenome (GOLD analysis project Ga0116196, IMG submission 97002) | Hot spring sediment microbial communities from Zodletone spring, Oklahoma to study Microbial Dark Matter (Phase II) - Zodletone Spring... ... | reverse complement strand
TGGTGCTCATAATGGTAACCGAAAAAGTAACAGGAGAGCATGGCCCACAGGTGGTTCTTTTTTTGGGTCCGCGCCCGGTGTTTTCCCATGGCTTTTGTATGCGGTTTTTTGTGGGGTATGAAGGTTCCGAAATAGAACAACTGAAAGGTGGCCAGGAATGCAGGGATGATCCAGAAAACGATCAGGGCGGGAACGGGAGCGCCGGCAAGCCTCTCCAGTATATTGAACAGGACCGCCATAATAATGAGCTGCCAGATCGTGACATACCGCTTCAGAAAAGTGAACCACCAGGCAAAAAAATTCTGTGATTTCACATAAAAATCGGGGTCCTTTTCCGTGGCAGGATACCGGTGATGGTCCCAGTGATTCTTGATGAGTTTCCGGTAGGACATGCCGGCGAACAGGAATACGGCGGCGTAACCGATGGCATTATTGATCCATTTGGTGCGGGAAACCGTTCGGTGCATGGCATCATGTCCGGTGATGAAAAGGCCCGTATACAAATATGATTGGACCAGCATGTGCAGGTACATCCACGGATTGGTCACTGATACTTCCACAAAGAAAAGTATATAGAAGAGGTGAAACCCCCACAATCCAATGATCGTTATTGCGATGAAAAGTCCCATATTTTTCCGGCAAAGATCCAGAGATCCAGTAAAATAAAAAACACCAATTGAACAAAGAACAATCCAAGCGCCACTTTGTTTTTCCGGGCCGGCAGCCGGAGATAATCGGCCAGGTAGTTGAGCAGAAAGGCAATGATAAACCATGCCAGGTAGTTCTGCAGGGGTATGGCCCCACCTGCCCAGCTCCACATATCCAGGTACACAGCTGCCGGCTCCAGGGCAAAATCGTAGACCACCATCATGGCCGCCGCCACGATCGCCCTGAAATAGGGAGTTTCAATAAACTTCCTGGCAATGTACAGGCTGCAGTATACCAGCATCAGCCAGTTCACCCCGATCAACAGCGGCGTATGGAATAATTCCGGACCCAGGGTATCCCCGTACCTGTATTCCCCGAAAATAACTCCCGTTTCAACCCCTGCCGCTTCCAGGATGAATCCCAGGGAAAGCACAAGCAACGAGGTGATCCAGAACCTGATACTGAACCAGTCATGGTACAGGTAGAGCAGAAAAATACTGAGCAGCAGGGAAAAGGGAGTGAGCCACTTGAAGAGTTCCCGCGTGTAAGGAATGATCATCCCAATCAGTCCCACCCCATAATAGATGATGATCACGGGAACCGGATTTTTTGACCTGATGAATTGCAGAACCTCCTTCATATGTTTCTATGTAATCTGTTGATCCACAATTTTAGCAGATGCCAGGCAGAGCGGGATCCCGCCCCCCGGATGCACACTGCCGCCCACGAAATACAATCCCCTGTATTTCCTCAGAAAATTGGGATGGCGGCTGAAAGCAGCGGTCCTGCTGTTGGAACTGTTGCCGTACAGCGATCCCCGGTGTGAGGATGTGGTGGCCTCGATGGTCCGGGGATCGGCAACGAACTCCTTCAGGATCAAAGGCTCAATTTCTGTCCCCAGGATCCTGCCCATCTTGTTCAGGATGTTTTTCCGGGATTGTTCAATCAAGCTATCCCAGTCCTGACCCAGATTCTCCGGCACATTGATCATCACGTACCAGTTTTCCTTACCTGCCGGCGCATCCCCCCGCACCATTTTGGAACTGATGAAGAGATACACGGTGGGATCCCTGTAAATCGCCTTTTTGTTCCTTAAATACCTGAACTCTTCCCTGTAATCGTCGGAGAATAAAATGTTATGCAACTCCAGCCCGGGGAACTCCGCATCGATGGCCCAGTAGAAAATCAATGCCGAAGTACTTCGTTCCTTCCTGAAATGTTTTACCGGGAATGCACCGTCCTCCAGCAGGTCCCTGTATAGATAAAAGATATCCATGTCGCTGACTACCAAATCCGAAGGATGGATCTCCCCGTTCACAACCACCCCGCTTGCCTCCCTCCGCTGCATTGCCACTTTTTCCACGGGTTGGTTGAAATGAAAGACCACTCCCATCTGATCAGCCACCTCTTTCATCCCCAGGGCCAGCGAGTACATTCCTTGTTCGGGAAAAAAAGCCCCCAGGTTATGCTCCAGATGGGAAATGATATTCAGTGTGCCCGGTGCCCTGTATGGGTCCGAACCGTTGTAGGTGGCATACCTGTCGAAAAGCTGAACCAGGTGCGGTGACCGGAACCGCCTGGCATTTGCATCATGCATGGTCACCATCGAATCCAGCTTCCATGCCCGCAGGAAAGCCTTGAGGAATTTCTGCGACAAAAAGGTCCCCATCCGGAAGAACCTGTTGAATATGAAAATGTCACTGGTCAGTTCATAGATCTCCCTGCTGTGGTCGAGATATTTCCGGACATTTCCGGCCGGCTCTCCCATGACCCTTTCGGCTTCTTCCGCAAAGAGCTGCGGATCCCCGTATGCATTCAGAATCTTTCCGTCCTCATAGAAATACCTGGTGATCAGGTCCAGTTTCTGGTAACGAATGAAGGTCTTCATCTCTGTGCCGGCAAGCAGGAAAAGCTCCTCCACCAGGTCGGGAAGTGTAAACAGGGATGGACCCGTATCCCATCTGAACCCTTCCCAGGGGATGCTACCCAGTTTACCCCCGGGAACATTCGAACGCTCAAATACCGTTACCCGGTAATCCCTGGCTGCAAGACGAATGGCTGTGGCTAGTCCTGCAATGCCCGCACCCACAATATTGACCGTTTTCTTCATCCCCGATTGAATGCCCCCGCGTATTTCAGTTTCCTGTTAAACAAAACTCCCGTTAGTTTGTTTAATGTTTGATATTTATAAATAAACAAAAAGCGAAATGCCTGTGATCGGTGGCTATTCAGATCATGGTAATTTACGGATAAAATTGATGGAACTTCAAGCAGGACCTGACAAACTTTAACAGATGAACCGGAAAGTTTTCATTGTGGGTACAGGGCTGGCAGGGATTACCGCCGCACTGCGCCTTTCAAAAATGGGATACCAGGTAGAGATGGTGGAGAAGTTCCACCAGGCGGGAGGCAGGCTGAATCAGCTGAAAAAGGACGGATTTACCTGGGATGTGGGCCCTTCCTTCTTCAGCATGAGCTATGAATTTGATGAGTTTTTCAAGTTCATGGAGATGGAACCGCCATTTGAGTTCGTTCGGCTGGATCCGCTGTACACGGTCAATTTCAGCGGAACCGGACACAAGTATACCATTTACAGGGACCTGGACAGGCTGGCTCAGGAATTCAGTCAGGTCGAACCGGATTTCAGGGCAAACATGGAACGATTGCTGCGGTCGGCCGGAAAATTTTTCCACGATACAGATGACCTGGTGATCAAAAAAAATTATAACAGCATGGTTCACTGGCTTTTCACACTGGCCAGCGTTCCATGGGTTCATGCTCCGAAACTGTTCCGCTCGGTAATGAAGGAGATGGACCGCCACTTCACCAGCGACGAGGTGAAGCAGATCTTCTCACTGGTTGCCTTTTTCCTGGGAGCTACGCCCTATGACACGCCTGCAATATATACCCTGCTCACCTACACGGAACTGGTACACGACGGTTATCACAATGTGCGGGGTGGAATGTACAGGATCGTGGAAGGATTACTGGAGGAGATGGCCAAAAGAAACATTGCCGTTCATTACAACACGGAGATCGTGGACTTTACGGAAAAGAACGGCCGGCTTGTGGCACTGACCGACCGGCGCGGGAACAAATGGGAGGCTGATCTTTTTGTGATCAACAGTGATGCTGCCGGTTTCCGCCACAGGGTGTTCAGGCGGGAGCGCTTCTCGGAAGAGAAGCTGGACAGGATGAAGTGGACCCTGGCGCCATTCACCATGTACCTGGGAGTAAAAGGGAAGATCGGGGGACTCGAGCATCATAATTATTTCCTGGGTGATAACTTTGAGGAGTACGCCGGTAAGATCTTCAAGAATTCGATTTCCCTGGAAAAACCTTACTATTACGTGAATGTGAACTCCAAATTCAATCCTGACATGGCTCCCGAAGGGCATGAAAACCTCTTTATTCTCTGTCCCGTTCCGGATCTGCGGTATAAGCCGGACTGGAGCGACCGGGACAAGCTGGCGGATGACATTATCGATGACCTGACCGAAAGGTCCGGTTTTGATATCAGGGCCAACCTGGTCACCCGCACCGTTTTTGATCCGGTGGACTGGGAGAAAATGTTCAATCTATACAAGGGAAGCGGCCTGGGATTGGCGCATGATCTGAACCAGATCGGATACTTCAGACCCAGAAATAACGATGAGAAATTCGGCAATGTCTTTTATACAGGAGCATCCACCCTTCCGGGAACCGGCTTGCCCATGGCCGTTATAAGCTCAAAACTGGTTACAGAAAGAATCAAGGGTACATATGGATCTCTATGACATCAACTCCCTGGAAATCAGCAGGCTAACCACCAGGAATTACAGCACTTCCTTCTCCATGGGGGTGCGGCTTCTTCAAAAGCCCTACCGGCTTCCCATTTATGCCATTTACGGATTTGTGCGGGTGGCGGATGAGATCGTGGACACATTCCACGACCATGACAAGAAAGTATTGCTTGACAATTTCAGAAAAGACACTTTTCAGGCCATCACAGAGAAGATCAGCACCAATCCGATCCTGCACAGTTTTCAATGGGTGGTGAACCATTACCACATCGATCATGCCCTGATCCATGCCTTTCTGGACAGCATGGAAACAGACCTGACCGATAAACAGCATGATGAAGCGAGTTTTAAAAAATACGTGTACGGGTCGGCCGAGGTGGTGGGACTAATGTGCCTGAGGGTTTTCTACCATAACGACGATGCCGGCTACCGGGCCCTGATCCATCCGGCCCGTAAACTCGGGGAAGCTTTCCAGAAAATCAATTTTCTCAGGGACATTCATTCCGACTTCAGGGAGCGGGGCAGGTTCTATTTTCCGGGCATTGATCTGCGGGACTTTAGCGATGCTACCAAAAAGACCATTGAAAAAGACATTCAGCAAGATTTTGAAGAAGCCAGCCAGGGCATCCGTAAGCTGAACAGGGCCTCCCGCCTGGGGGTGCTGGTCTCTTACACCTATTATCTGAAACTGTTCCGGAAGATCAAAAGGACCAGTGCTGACAAGGTTTTTCAGAAAAGATTCCGGATTTCCAACTTCAGGAAGTTTTACCTGCTTGGTTCCCTGTGGATCAGGTATCAACTGGGACTGGTCTGATGGGAAACGGCTCCTGGACATATTTCACTTTGCTGGGACTGTCACTGCTCTATCCCCTGGCGCAGAGCTTCGAGAAGCGGGTCTACATGCATCGCAAATTCCAATTCATCCTGCCGGGACTGCTGGTTACCGGCAGTGTCTACATCCTGTGGGACATCTGGTTCACGAAAGCGGGGATCTGGGGATTCAACCACAACTTTACCAGGGACTTTTACCTGCTTGGACTGCCCGTGGAGGAATGGCTGTTTTTCATGGTGGTGCCCTATTGCTGCATTTTTCTTTATGAGGTGCTGCGGTATTTCGTCAAGCGTTTTTATCATCCCGATTTCTCCCGGGTCCTCATTTACGTCCTGCTGGTCTTGTTGATCGGGTCGCTTCCGTTCGTCCGGCACCGTACCTATACCTTCACAGCCTTTGCATTTACCTCGTTCATGCTTATTTTGCAGCTATACCAGAAAACTTACAAAACCTGGTTCTCGGGTTTTATACTCACCTACCTGGTATCGCTCATTCCTTTTCTGGTCGTCAACGGGGTGCTCACTTCCATCCCCGTCGTTTGGTATGATAACGCTGAAAATCTGGGGATCAGGATCTATACGGTGCCCCTGGAGGACTTCATTTATCTCATGGGACTGTTGCTTCCTTCCGTAAATATCTACCAGTTATTGCTTTACAGATACGCTTCTCCCGGGCTGAGGTCCCGCATGGGATTGGAAAGGGTGACCGGATTCTGACATCCGGGTTTGATTATGTTAAAAATCATTTTTTTGCTGAGGGAGAAACACCTATTTTCGTTTAACTCAAAAATTTATATGGACAATATTCTGGTCATCGGAGCCGCAGGACAGATCGGGTCGGAACTGGTCGCTGAGCTCCGGAAAATCTACGGGAGCTCCCATGTATTTGCCACCGACATCAAACAGGCTCCGCCGGATATCCTGGAAGGAGGACCGTTTCAGATCCTGGATGTTATGGATGACAAACAGCTGATCCACTTCATAATACGGCACAAGATCAGCCAGATCTATCATCTTGCCGCCGTGCTGTCAGGCAATGCGGAAAAACTGCCCACCCAGGCATGGAGGATCAACATGGACAGCCTGATGAACATCCTGGAAGTAGCCAAGATGGTGGAAGAGGTGAAAAAAGTATTCTGGCCAAGCTCCATTGCCGTGTTCGGTCCCACCACCCCCCGTCAAAATACGCCTCAGCTCACCGTGATGGAACCGGTCACCGTATACGGTATCAGCAAACTCGCCGGTGAACGTTGGTGTGATTATTATTTCAATAAGTTCGGTGTGGATGTGAGAAGCCTCAGGTATCCCGGCCTGATCAGCTATAAAACAGAACCCGGGGGCGGCACCACTGATTATGCGGTGGAGATCTATTATGAAGCCATCCGCAACGGCAATTATGAGTGCTTCCTGAATGAATCTACGGCCCTTCCCATGCTGTTCATGCCTGATGCTATCGATGCCACCATCAACCTGATGGAAGCAGACCGCTCCAACCTGACCATCCACAGCAGCTATAATGTGGGGGGAATGAGTGTGACACCCGCAGAACTCGCCCGGGAGATCAGGAAACATATTCCGGGATTCACCATCAGTTACAATCCCGATTTCAGGCAGGCCATCGCCGACACATGGCCTCACAGCGTGGATGATACCATTTCACGTGTGGACTGGGGGTTTGAACAGACCTACGACCTGTCCAAAATGACCGGGATCATGCTGAAAGAGATCAGAGAAAAAATTAAAAACTGATATATGTACGGAAAATTCAAGGAACACCTGCAGCAAGAACTGGAACAGATCCGGGAGGCAGGACTGTTTAAATCCGAAAGGATCATCACTTCTTCACAGGATGCCGAGATCAGGCTGGAAAACGGTATGAAAGTGCTTAATTTCTGCGCCAACAATTACCTGGGACTTTCCAATCACCCCGAACTGATTCGTGCTGCCCAATCTGCCATGGACACGCACGGATACGGAATGTCATCCGTCAGGTTCATCTGCGGAACCCAGGACCTTCACAAATCCCTGGAAAAGAAAATCGCTGCATTTTTCGGAACAGCGGATACCATTTTGTATGCAGCCTGTTTCGATGCCAACGGGGGACTGTTTGAACCCCTGCTCACTGCGGAGGATGCCATTATCTCCGATGCATTGAACCACGCCTCCATCATCGACGGGGTCAGGTTGTGCAAGGCCCAGCGGTACCGGTACAGGCATAATGATATGGAAGATCTGGAACAACAGCTGATCCAGGCACAGGAACAACGTTTTCGTGTCATAGTGACGGACGGTGTTTTTTCCATGGACGGGGACACGGCGCCGGTGGACCGGATCTGTGAGCTGGCGGACAAATATAACGCCATCACCGTCGTGGATGAGAGTCATTCGGCAGGGGTTGTCGGGGAGACCGGGCGCGGGGTCACCGAACTTTACGGTGTGCGGGGAAAAGTAGATATCATTACCGGGACCCTGGGCAAAGCTTTCGGAGGAGCCATCGGTGGCTTTACCACAGGTCACGGGGAAGTGATCGAAATGCTCCGTCAGCGGTCAAGGCCCTATCTTTTTTCAAATTCCCTGCCCCCTTCCGTGGTGGCGGCCGGGATCCGGATGTTCGATATGATGGATGAAACCACCGAATTGCAGCAAAAGCTGCATCGCAATACGGACTACTTCATGGAAAAAATGACGGCAGCCGGTTTCGATATCAAACCCACCCGGTCGGCCATCTGCGCTGTGATGCTGTATGACGCGAAATTATCCCAGACAATGGCAACCAGGCTTCTGGACGAAGGTATTTATGTGATCGGGTTCTATTACCCCGTTGTACCGGAGGGGCAGGCCCGGATCCGTGTCCAGCTTTCCGCTGCCCACAGGCAGGAGCACCTTGACCGTGCCATCGACGGTTTTATGAAAGTGGGCAGGGAGCTGAAAGTGATCGGGTAGATAGTTTATGCCAGGCGCTTCCTGCTGAGACCGGCGTCGGAAAGGACCAGGATAAAAATTGCCGCAAGGGCAGCGATCAATCCGGTGGTGAGGTCCATATCCCTGAGAAATTGAAGATTGAAGGAAAGATTCTCCGGGAACTGCAGGTCAAGAGCGAATTCCGGCCACCGGAATCCTGAAGCCTGAGTCCCTGGTCCGGGATAGAAAACGGAGACCAGGATGATCGCTATCACAGACAGCAGGATCAACACCCGCCCTGTCTTCCCGATAAGTGGCCTGAAGCGTTTTCTTACAGGCTCAGCATGGATCTGATCCATCACATCCTTCGTGAACCCCTCCGGGGCGGGTACGATCCCGGACTCCCGGATATATTTTTTCATTTGCTGATCCCGTTCCATATTACATGATTGAAGTGGTTTCTTTCTTCAGATACTGCCTGATGACCTGGTACATCTTTTTCCTGGACCTGTGTAACCTGACCCTGATATTGCTGCTGGTCAAACCCGTGATCCCGGCAATTTCTTCCAGTGTCAATTCCTCATAATAAAAGAGCGTCACAATCACCGCATCCGTCTCCGGCAACGATTCAAGGGCCATTTTCAGGTATCTGCCCCGTTCTTCCCTTGATATTCTCTGCAGTCCGTCAACATCTTCCTCGTCGACGGTCTCATCGGGAAGCTGGTCCACCAGGTCAATGACCTTCACCTTTTTCCGGATGACACTGATGCAATGATTGTAAGTGACCCGGTAAAGCCAGGTGGAAAATTTTGATCGCTCCTGGAAAGTGTGGATCGAACGGTATGTTTTCACAAATACCTCCTGAGCGGCTTCCCTGGCATCTTCTTGAGAGGCAAGCATCCTCAGGCAAATGGTATACACCATGTCCTTGTAGGTATCCACAACCCAGGTGAACGCCTGTTTGTCTCCCGCCCGGATGCGGTCGATGTGGTATGTTTCACCGTGTATATCCATCCAATGGATAAGACGCCCGAAGCGCAAAAACGTTACACCTCCCCCGGTACATTCCCGGTCCTTATCATAAAAAACGGTTCCCTTCGCAGAAAATTACTGCCTGATGCTGTAACATGGGCCGGACCCGCGGCGTCAAAGAGGCAAATGACTGTTATTCACTTAATACTTATACCCATGAACGATGGAATAATTATACCGGTTGCATTTTTCATTTTTGCATTCGGAATTGTGTATGTGATCATCACAGCCCGGAACCGCGAGCGGATGGCCATGATCGAGAAAGGCGCCGATCCCAGGGACCTCATCACAGGGAAACCCAACGTATATAACGTGCTGAAATGGGCCCTGCTCCTTGTGGGGTTCGGCCTGGGACTTTTTGCGGGCTCACTGCTTGCAACGTATACCCGGATCCCTGAAGAACCAGGTTATTTTGGATCCGCACTGTTCTTTGGCGGACTGGGCCTGCTGGTGGCCTACCTGATCTCCAGGAAGGCCGAATGAACCGTAGCCACGGCCACCAGGGTTCAACAGCCGGAGGCATTTCCGATAAGCTGCCTACAATTATTTTCGCAGAAAAGAATTTCAGCAGCGGTTGGAGATGCCTCCGGGAACAATACCCTGAAGCAGATGCGGTCATCGCTGCTTAGCCGCATTTGGAAGAGCCGCACTCGGTGCAGATCAGGCATCCCTCCTGGTAGATCAGGTTGTTGGAGCCGCATTCCTCACATTTCTGCCCCGGTTTCGCTTTTGTGCCGTTGGGAATGTATTTCTTCAGCGCCCTGACCACCCCGGCACTCCAGGTATTGATCGATTCATTGTCAAGACGCAGAGAACTGACCAGGTTGGTGGCATCCACCACGGGCATTCCATGGCGCAAAACCCCGGAAATCAGCTTGGCATAATTCCAGAACTCGCTGTTGAACTGATGCGACAATCCTCCCATGGTCACTTTGTAACCATACTTATCCACATACTGGAAATCATACCTTTTGGTCCCGTCCTCATTCCTGGTTTTGATGATCTTGCCTTTCTTCACCTTGGCGGGAATCGGGAAGGTGTCTTCTTCCTTGCGCCCGGTGAAGATTTCATAAGGCCTGCCGTCCAGCAATCCGATAAAAGCGATCCAGTCCTCATCGTTGTTCTTGAACCTGAGTATGTCCGCATCCAGTTCACGGGGACGCTTTATGGGAAATTGTGATGTTTCTTTTGTCTTCTTTTCACTGGCCACAAGCACTCCGGACCTGGACCCGTCACGGTAAACCGTTACTCCTTTGCATCCATTTTTCCATGCGTGAACATAAAGTTCGCCCACAAGTTCCTCACTGGCATTGGAAGGCAGATTGATGGTCACGCTGATGGAATGGTCCACCCATTTCTGAATCGCACCCTGCATTTTCACCTTCTGCATCCAGTCCACGTCATTGGAAGTAGCCTTGTAATAGGGAGAACGCCTGACCAGATCGTTGATGTCCTCATCACTGAATTTTTTCACTGCTTCAGGATCCATCTTATTCACTTTCAGCCAGGTGAGGAAATTATGGTGGAAAACATTGTATTCTTCCCAGCTGTCGCCCACTTCATCCACAAATGTGACCAGCGCATCTTTATCGCTTGGATTCACCTTTCTCCTCCGCTTGTAGACCGGAAGGAAAACAGGCTCAATCCCGGATGTGGTCTGGGTCATCAGGCTTGTGGTGCCGGTGGGAGCTATGGTAAGCAAGGATATGTTCCTGCGCCCGTACTTTTTCATCTCCTCCATCAGCTGAGGATCCTCATTGGCCAGCCGGTTGATGAAGGGATTATCCTTTTCCCGGTTGAAATCGAAAACCTGGAAGGGTCCTCTTTCTTTCGCCATGTTCATGGAAGAACGGTAGGCTTCAAGGGCAACGGTTTTATGGACCTCTGTCGAGAAATCAATGGCATTCTCACTCCCGTAACGGAGCCCGAGTGCAGCCAGCATATCCCCCTCCGCTGTAATGCCCACCCCGGTTCTTCTTCCTTCCAGGGCTTTTTTCTTGATATTCCTCCACAGATTGATCTCCACTCTTTTTATCTCTTCATCTTCAGGATCAGCATAGATCTTCTCCAGGATGGCATCCACCTTCTCCAGCTCAAGATCGATAATATCGTCCATGATCCGCTGCGCCAATCTGACATGTTTGCGGAATTTTTCCCAGTTGAATTTGGCCTCTTCGGTAAATGGCTTGTCCACATAGCTGTAAAGATTGATGGCCAGTAACCTGCAGCTGTCATAGGGACAGAGCGGTATCTCTCCGCACGGATTGGTGGAAACCGTTCTGAAACCCAGTTCGGCATAACTGTCTGCCACCGATTCACGGATAACGGTATCCCAGAAAAGGATCCCGGGTTCGGCCGATTTCCATGCGTTGTGAACGATCTTCTGCCAGAGGGTGCGCGCATCGATTTCCCGGGTGAATAAAGGATTATCTGAATGGATGGGATATTGCTGCACAAAAGACTTTCCTTCCACCACTGCCTGCATGAACTCATCGTTAATCCTCACCGATACATTTGCCCCGGTGATCTTCCCCGTTTCCATTTTGGCATCAATGAATCTCTCAGCATCAGGATGTTTGATGGAAATGCTCAGCATCAGTGCTCCCCTCCTGCCATCCTGCGCCACCTCCCGGGTGGAATTCGAATACCGTTCCATGAAAGGAACCACGCCGGTGGAGGAAAGGGCACTGTTCAGCACCGGACTCCCGGTGGGCCTGATATGGGAAAGGTCATGCCCCACCCCGCCCCGGCGCTTCATCAATTGCACCTGCTCCTGGTCGATCTTCATGATCCCCCCGTAAGAATCTGCCGATCCCTCATTCCCGATCACGAAACAGTTGGAAAGGCTTGCGATCTGAAAATTGTTCCCGATCCCGGTCATGGGAGAGCCCTGGGGAACAATATATTTGAATCCCCGCATCAATTCAAACAACTCGTCATAACTGAGCGGATTGGGATATTTTTTTTCAATTCTCCGGATCTCCGAGGCAAGGCGCCTGTGCATGTCATCCGGAGTACGTTCATAGATCTTCCCCCGGGTATCCTTCAGGGCATATTTACTGACCCAGACCCTGGCAGCCAGTTCATCACCTTTAAAATATTCCAGGGATGCTCTGAAGGCTTCATCAAAACTGTACGTATGTCTTTCTTTATCTACTGCTTTCGTTTTTCCCTCCGGTTTCATTTCCGGCTCCTTGTCCACAAACGTCAAATTTTTCTGCGGTATCGCCTTTTCAGTCATCCTTGTCAATTTTAAGATTTTTTTGATCCCTGGGGTGAGTCGTACTTAATACGACAACAATTTAGTCATTGTGTTCTGGCATATCCATTCTAATTTATCAACATGTCTGCCTCTTCTATAAACAAAATCATAACTGATTGTTTTTCATCTATTTATATTTTACTCTTTTCCGAAAAACGACAAAAAGACAGCACTGCTCGCAACACATGATTCGAAAATTGAATGTTTCTGTCAGACGAAAAAGGGGTCTCTTCAGGGTACAGATTTCGGGAAATGAAATTAAGAGAAATCAAACGTAAGAAGGGTCCATCTGCTCCGTTTTTATTAACAAAAAATTAACCCGGAGGCTAACTCTATTAGAGTCAGACAAATGAGATATTCAGACAAACGGCGCAAGTCGAAGGACTGATAATCAATTCACTATCAATTGTTTAACTTATTTTTGGGCTTTGGAGGGGTATGGATGTGAAAGATCCTGCCCGGTAAGCCGGAAGGAGGGTGTCCCCTAACTTCCGTTGTGATCCACACGGATGGATGCCTGACTACCAGAAGCCCGGTGCGAAAACGCACCGGGCTGGCAATGGGCAAAAGTTATGAGATATCTGACTTCGAATGATTAGAAAATGTAACGTGCTCCGATCTGAAGATACCAGCATTGCGTGTAATCATAATTTGTAAAATATGATTCTGTCAGGTAATTACCATCGCCATCTGTAGCCATTGAAAAGCTTGGAACTTTGTTTGCATCCATGCCTTCATAGGTCAGGATCTGTCCGCCGTTATATAGAAGCTTGCCGACACCCCATTCGCTGTTGATCAAATTCCCGAAGTTCATAAAGTCAAGGGTGAATTGCAGTGTATGTTTGGTACCGCCTGTATTGATGCTGAAAGTCTGCGCCAAACTCAAATCAAAGATATGCACCCAGGGGGGCCTTGCAGCATATGCTTCAGCATATTCCCCTTTGTGCTTGCTCAGATAACGATCCTGTTCAACAAAATCAAAGAAAGCATCTTCGTCTGGGGCACTTACAAACCTGATATCGCCCCTTTCACCCGGAATGTATATCAGATCTGTCGCATAGCCATCGCCATTCATATCATTTGAATAGGTAAAGCTATATCCGTCAGCCGCATATCCGGAATAGAACAGATTGAATGATGTGGACATGTGATCGTTGGCGTAAGGAATACGGTAAGAAACAAAAGCTATGGCTTTGCTTGGGATAACGTATTCCGAAGGCTGAACCCATGGCAGATGCGGGCCATTCACCTGAATAGCACCATTGTATGCGGAAGCTGCGTTGCTGCCGGGCATACCCGAAATTTCTTTTGACGCGGTGCGCGTATAAGCCGCCATGACATAGAGGTTGTTGACAGGTTCTGCGGTAATTGTAAGGTTGCCAATTGCTCCCCATCCATCGCTGTTATTGGCCAGTATGTAAGCATTTCTTGAGGTATACTCAAGTATGCTGTCGGGGGGATAGATATACCTGTCATCGGGTCCGCTGAAACGCTCCCAGGTAGCATCGGGTTCTTTCAGGTTATAGTTTTCCAGCATGACACCATTCATGTTATTCGTGTAAATCCCTTCCAGTGTAACCGACATGGGAAACGATACCGGAACATCAACATCCACGGCCAGTGAAGTTTTCCACACCTGGGGCATTTTGAAATCGGGATCGATCCCATTGATATCACGCGGCAGTACGCCCTGTTCAGGGGTAATTGTATTGGGCAGGTTCAATGTACTGATCATATCGTCCACATCGGTGATCATTGGTCCGGCCAAAGATCCCAGTACAGGATCAGCGCTTGTCACATTCCCATCGGCATCATACCTGGTAACAGCTGCATAACTGCCCTGTACCATTCCCGAGTTGGTAGGCATATTGGTGAAGAAGACCAGCGGCAGCCTTCCTGTAAAAATACCTGTACCTCCCCGAAGTTTCAATGTCTGATCACCCGTTACATCCCACGTGAAACCAACTCTCGGCGAAAACTGGACACTTGCCGTTGGCCATTCGCCTGTATCAATGTTTTTACCACCAAAATCCAATTCATATATGGCATTGTTTCTGATCACGTTATCCACATATTTCAAATAATCGGCACGAATACCATAGGTTAATTTCAGATCAGAATTAACGTTCCATTCATCCTGAACATAAAGTCCATACTGATTAAAAGCAACTTCCGCAGCCGGATTTGTTTCTCCGTCGTACCCATACGTCAGGGCAAAATCTCTCGGTGCAGCCTGATTCAGGAAATCGTCAAGACTGGCATAACGATAATATCCCGTACCGTTGCGCATGTAAGAGTTGTTCGCCATCTGATATTCATACCGGAACCCTGCTGTAATTTTATGATTGTCCAGATAATAGGTCAGGTTGTCCGTGATATTCAGAATGTTATTATTTACACCATTGTTCCATGTGAACAATTCATAACCTGCAGATATATAGGGTTCAAGTATCTGACTTCCATCCGTATTCACTCCATACATAATGTCAATAAACGGGAACTTGTCAGAATTGGATCCACGGATATCGTTAATCTTTGAATAGGTGGCCAGGAACTGATTCGAAACCTTATCTGAAATCCGGCTGTTCAAATCCAATGAAACCGAATTGACAATGTTATCCATTGAATAAAGGGAATTTGAGAAGGCCATCGAATGTTGAGAAATCCGGTCCATTGACCGGTTACGGAAACCTGCATCGGTTGAATTGCCGTTTGTGGGATTCCATGCCATATTTTTGGTATAATTATACCGGACACTCAATTTGTTGGCATCATTGATGTTCCAGTCGACACGTGCCAATAGTTTCCTGTTGCTTTCATTCGCGGGATAATCGGTATAAGAGCCGGGATCGTAATCATAATTATCGATTAAATGCCTTCTGACCAGTTCCATATCCGAAGTACTGGCGCGCGAAAGCATCCGGTCGGTATCGGCAACGCCGTCTTCCGATGGCCTCCAGGTGACGACCTGTCCCGGTTGTAATTCGTATTCTCCGTTAACGAAAAAGAACAATTTGTTTTTAATGATCGGCCCACCCAGCGTAACACCGAAAACATTTTTTGATTCTTCATCACGCTCTCCGAAATCGACATCTCCGATTTTATTGCCCCGCATATTCTGGTTGGTAAAATAGGTGTAGGCCGAACCTTGAAATGTATTGGTCCCCGATTTGGTAATTGCGTTGATCCCACCCCCGATAAAATTTGTCTGGCGCACATCGAAGGGCGCAATGACCACCTGTATTTCTTCAATCGCATCCAGGGAAATCGGGGTCCCGCCGCCCGGCAGGTTGTCACTCAGGCCAAAGTTGTTGTTAAAATTGGCACCGTCCACCGTGAAATTTGTAGAACGGCCATCACCACCCGCGAAGCCCATCCCATTTGCAAATGGCGAGATTCGGGCAATGTCGGAAATGCTCCTGTCAATGGTGGGCATGGCATTCATCTGCTCTTTCGAGATATTGGTGGTGGCCCCGGTCTTGCTGGTGCTGAATTTGGAAGGTTTGGAACCAATGATCGTCACTTCAAGCACATCAACCGCACTTTGATTGATCTGTGCATTTAAATTAAATGATTCCCCCAGATACAGTGTAATATCTGTATAAGAGGCTGTTGCGTAGCCCACAAATGAAACTTTAACAGCGTATGGCCCGCCGGGTCGCATACCCTGCAAATTAAATCGGCCCTCGTTGTTGGTAACGGTTCCGTATTGTGTTCCGGAAGGTTCATGAACAGCAACAACTGTAGCACCAGGAAGTACTTCACCTGATTCAGATTTAACTGTGCCATTCATGCCCGAAGTTGTCACTTGCGAATAAACAGGAAATGCTATGAGGCAAGCAACCAGAAACGTAAAGATGAACTTCTGCATGGTTTTCATAGATCAAAGGTTTAGGTTATAGTGCGTGCAAAAATAGGTTCCATATTCCAATTCCAAATGAAGCCAATGTTAAATATTGTGCATAACTCTGAGAAGCGATCTAAAAATAAACAGAAATTGCTACCTGCTATCTATTCTTCAACAGTTACACTCCATATTTTTTGCACACGTTATCAATAATGAAGGCGGTGGATCCAAGCCTTTCAGCAACGTACCTGCGGGCTGTTTCAGAAGCGGTTTTCAACAGGTCTGGATTTTCGAGCTGTTGACAAAGTGTGGATAACAGGGCTTCTCTGTGGGAGACAGGGAAGGCAGCCCCCAGCGCGGACAATTCCACCGCTTCTTTGAACTTTTCGTAACGGGGACCGAAAACCACGGGCAATCCGTATGCGGCGGCTTCCAAAACGTTGTGGATCCCTTTCCCGAATCCGCCTCCGATATAGGCCAGGGTACCGAACCTGTATAAATAGGATAGCTGGCCGATGCTGTCCACGATTACCACCCGGGTTCCCGCCGGAACACCCTCTCCTGATTCCGTAAATGACGCAGCATCGGGAAAGTGGCGCCGGATATGCTCCAGGTGTCCTCCGCCAACTTCGTGGGGTGCAATGATCCACCTGATATCATCGGACAACTCCCGGAACGCATACTCCAGTAACTGCATATCTTTCTCCCAGACACTGCCTGCAACGATCACCCTCGATCCGCGGGTCCACGCTTCCAGTGCGGGGTGTGAAAAATCCGCCTTCACCACACTGTTCACCCTGTCAAACCTGGTATCTCCTGCCACACTGACCGAATGAATACCGGCATTCTCCAGCAATTTTTTTGAAGCGGCATGCTGGACATAAATATGCGTGAAACATTCCAGGAATTTCCGGTACCATCGTCCGTACCCTTGAAAGAACAACTGGTCAGGACGGAAACTTCCCGATGCAAGGTAGAGGGGAATGGCCTCTTTTTTCAGCCTGTGAAGATAATGATACCAGAATTCGTATTTGATAAAAAACACCATTTCCAGGGAGAGGGACCCGATCATTCCGGCTGCGTTCCTCGCCGTATCCAGCGGCAGGTACATTACATAATCCGCCCCTTCATAGTTTTTCCGCTTCTCATACCCCGAAGGGGAGAAGAATGTGAGCAGGATCCGGTGACCGGGGAACCGTTTCCGGATTCCCTCGATCAGGGGTCTGCCCTGTTCAAATTCTCCCAGGGAGGCACAGTGGAACCATATGATCCGGTCCCCTTCCTGAAAGGCCGCGGCAAGATGCGCCCGCCAGCCTCTCCTGCCCCGGATCCACATCCTGGCTTTCCGGTTCCAGGCCGAAGCGACCAGGATCCCCATCCAGTAGAACCTGATCGCTATATCATAGAGAATCCGCATCATCCATCCGGTTCAGGAGTTTTTGGATGTCATCCGGCTTACGATCCAGACGGCAAGAAAGGCAAGCACCCAGGACACGAATCTTACGCTGATCACTGCATCCAGTGCCGGCATCTCGGACCAGATCACCGTGGATACAAACCCGGTGACCATCCCTGCAATCACTCCCTGGTATGTCACCCGCTTCCAGGTGAGCAACAGAAGGACCGCCGGACCGAATGAGGAACCCAGTCCCGCCCAGGCATAAGAGACCATTGAAAAAATCAGTTTATCAGAAGTCAGCGCAATGATGAATCCGGTCAATCCGACAACAATGGTGATGATCCGGCTTCCCCTGAGCAGCGCCCGGTCTCCCGCTTCCTGCTTCAGCGTCCGGTGAAAAAAATCCTCGATCACGGAAGAACTGATGACCAGCAGCTGGCTGTCAGCCGTGGACATCATCGCAGCAATGGCGCCACTCACAAAGATGCCGGCAAGCCAGGCCGGAAGCAGTTCATTGGCCAGGTGGGGCATTACTTTTTCAATGTCATCGAACATTCCCTGGCCGTAAAGGGCCGCACCGATTACCCCGATCATTAAAGCCCCCGAAAATGCGGGGATCGCCCATGCGATGGCGATCCTTCGTGATATCCTTATTTTTTCAGCTGACCGGATGGACATGAACCTGGTCAGCAGATGGGGCTGCCCCATATACCCGAAAGCCCAGCTCAAACCACTGATAATTAAAGCTGCTGCCGCCCAGCCGGTCTGACCGCCCGTGAATGAACCAAGCGCATGACCTTCCCGGGCCACCAGTCCCGCAAACGGCCTGGACCCGTCGCTGACCTCCAGCAACTCCACCAGACCGACCAGGGGCAGTACCACCAGGGTGCCGATCATGATAATGCCCTGGATCAGGTCGGTCCATGCCACTGCGAAAAATCCCCCCATCATCGTGTAAAAAATGATGACCATCGCCCCGATGATCATTCCCGTGGTCTGACTGAGACCGAACGTGACATTGAGGATCTTTCCCGCCCCGTTGAACTGCGCGGACAGGTAGAAAATAAAGAAGAAAATTATGATGAAGGTGGCCAGCACCCGGATCGCCGGCTGTCCCTTCTCAAACCTGCCGGCAAGAAATGTGGGAAGGGTGATGGCTTCGTATTGTTCACTCTGCTGGCGTAATTCCCGGGCAATGACAAACCAGTAAAAGATGATCCCGGAGACACATCCCAGAGCCGTCCAGAATTCAAGCAATCCCGATGCATACGCCGCCCCTGGTAATCCGAGCAATAACCAGGCACTTTCGCCGGAAGCTCTTTCGGAGAAAGCCACAACCCATGGATTCAGCTGTCTCCCTGCAATGAAAAAATCCCTGTGTGATTTGTTTCTGCGGTAGGTGATAAATCCAACGACCAGGATCACCACCAGGTAAAAAATAAAACCAATGAGCGCAAAATTCATCCCCTAATATAGAAAAAATGGTTATCCCCATCAATCGGGGAATTCCGTGGAACCATCGGGCTGGTAAGTATATTCCAGGGTAACCTCACTGTATGCATCCCCGGATTCACCCTGGAGGGTTTCTATCTCCTTCACCATTAATTTCACATAATTCCCCGCTGATGTTTTTTGTATCCATACCTGGTATTGCTCAACCGTGTCGCTGATGGTTTCATACTGAAGCCCTTCCTCCACATTCCTGTAGTCATTGTAAAATGTGCGTGCTTCCTCCAGCGAAAGGAACTCTCCCACCAGCGCAAAGCCGTTCACCTGTGCCGGTATATTGAATCCGGGCAGAACCTTCACTTCTCCGTCCTCGATCACGCGGTACGCTTCATTGATGATATCCGGGATCGGCTCACCCTCGAACCGATACCTGTAATATTCAGCCTGTTCATACCCGTAACCGTACAGGTAAAAGTTTTCACTCCCGAATAACTGGGAACTCAGCCGGATCTCACCGCTTTTTTCCGGACCGAACCAGCCGTCGCATCCTCCTGCCGTCATGATGAACAGAAAAGCCACGGTGAATCTGAACCATCTCCTGTATATCCTCCTCATAGTTAAAATGCTGCCATCAATAAATCAATATCTTTTGAGGGGATGCCGAACCGCTGACCGATGGCCTCGCTGGTAAGGATCCCGTTGTAAAGATAAACTCCGTGCCTGAGGCCTTTGTTTTCCTTCAGGTGTTTGCTCATCTCTCCGAGCCGGCCGATTTCCACGATCAGGGGTGCAAATACATTGCTGATAGCGATGGATGCGGTACGTGCCACCCTGGATGGGATATTGGGAACACAGTAATGGATCACGCCATGTTTTTCAAATACCGGGTCAACCTGGGTCCGCAATTGGGAAGTTTCGATGCATCCGCCCCTGTCGATACTGATATCGATGATCACGGAACCCTTTTTCATCTGCTTCACCATCTCCTCCGTGATAAAAAACGAAGGCTGGTTTTCATTCATTCGCATGGCACCGATCAGCACATCCGCCGACCTGAGGGCTTTCATGATGACCCTGGGATGGAAAATGGAGGTGGGTATCATTTGTCCCACCGCTCCCTGCAATCTCCTGAGGCGATGGATCGAGTGATCGAAGACCTTCACCGCCGAACCCACGCCCATGGCGGCCCTGACCGCATATTCGGCCACCGTCCCCGCACCCAGGATGACCACCTCGGTGGGGGTGATCCCCGTGATGCCCCCCAGCATGACCCCTTTGCCACCGTGCATGTTACTCAGGTATTCCGCTGCAATGAGGATGCTGGTGGTCCCGGCAATGGCGCTCATGCTTCTTACGGCCGGAAAACACTTGTTTTCATCCTGGATATTTTCAAAAGCGATGGCGGTGACTTTTTTTTCCATCAAACCTCTGATATAGTTTTCATCCCGGTGGGCATGGACCTGGAAAGAAGAGAGCAGGGTCTGTCTTTCCTTCATCCAGCTGATCTCTTCAAGGGTCGGGGGACTGATCTTCAGGAGGATGTCGCTTACCCTGAAAACTTCCTGCCGGCTTTCCGAGATGATGCCTCCCTTTTCCGAATAATCCCGGTCCATATAATTGGCCGCCTTCCCCGCTTCCTTTTCCAGCATTACCTCGTGACCGTGAGCGGTGAGGATCTCCACTGCCTCCGGTGTAATGGGGACACGGCTTTCTACAGGATGGTCCTCCGAAGGGATTCCAATTTTTAATTGCTTTTGCTTATTCCCCACTTCTAGCATTTCCTCCTGGGGCATCAAGCCTTCCATGTGGAGACTGAATGCGGATGATCCGGGTTTTTCCATCGAACAGACTGTTTTAAGGGTAGCCTAAAATAACATAAATACCCGGTTAAGTCAAGTGAAATTTCCGATAGCCTCTTCAGAACCTGATTTCCCTGGAGCCGTCCGGTTTTACGATCATCTCCGCCCTGAGCGCGTCCTGGGGGATCAGATGGTCGGCTCTTTCAGGCCACTCGATGAAACAGCGGGATCCGGAATAGAGATATTCCTCGTACCCCATATCATACAACTCCTCTTCATGTTCGATCCGGTAAAGGTCAATGTGGTAAATGGACTGACCGTCAAGGGTAAAATACTCGTTGACCAGGGTAAAAGTGGGACTGGTCACCTCCCCTTTGACACCCAGTATCCTGCACATGGCCTGGATGAAGGTGGTCTTACCTGCACCCAGTTCTCCCGACAGGGCGATGACCTGCCTGCCTCCTGCAGCTTCCAGGAATTCACCGGCCGCATGATGGATCCGGGCGAGAGAATCAATGGAGACAGACTGCATGATCAGCGTGTGGGAGTCAGGATGGATACAGGCACCAGCATTTCCTCCATGGAGATTCCCCCATGCTGAAAGGTATTCCGGTAGTGATTTACAAAATGATTGTAATTGTTGGGGTAGACCATGAAATCATTGTTCATGGCGAAAATGTAGCTGGTACTCATGTGGGGACTGGGCAGGAATACCTCGCCGGGTTTCAAAACCTCAAAAACTTCTTTGGGATTGTAATTCAGATTTTTGCCCTGTTTGTAGCGCAGGTTGACAGAAGTGTTCCGGTCCCCGATCACTTTCACCGGGTTTGTCACCCTGACCGCACCATGATCCGTGGTGATGACCAGTTTGAGCTCGTGCTGGGTCAGCTGTTTTAACAGATCGTTCAGGTAAGAATGCTGAAACCAGCTGTGGATCAACGATCTGTAGGCTGATTCATCGAAGGCCAGCTCCCGGATCATCTCTATCTCTGTCCGGGCATGGGAGAGCATGTCCACAAAGTTATAGACCAGTATATTGAGGTCGAAATTGAGCAGGTCTGCGGTCCGTTCCAGCAGTTTTTTTCCGGCTCGCTGGTTATTGATCTTTTCATAGTGAAATGATGCCCGGATTCCCAGCCGTTGCATCTGTGCCATGCAGAGATCCTCTTCGAAGGCGTTCTTTCCCCCTTCTTCATTTTCATCCACCCAGAACTGCGGGTAACGTTCCCGGATCTCTCCGGGCATGAGCCCTGCGAACATGGCATTGCGCGCAAACTGGGTGGCTGTGGGAAGGATGCTGCAAAAAACGGTTTCTTCCTCCGTCCTGAAAAGTTCTGCAATTTCCTGTTCAATGATCTTCCACTGGTCATAGCGGAGATTATCGATCACCAGGACCACCACCCTGTTCTGGTCAAGCATCGGGAACACTTTTTGTGTGAACACATCCGGGGACACCAGCGGCCGGGTGTCTGAACCTCCTTTGAACCAGTGCAGGTAATTGGAACGGATAAACCTGGCGAATTCATTGTTTGCTTCCGATTTCTGCAGTCTGAGTACCTCCTCCATTCCCCCGGTACCACTCTCTTCAAACTCTTTTTCCCAGTATACCAGCCTGGTGTAGATTTTCACCCAGTCCTCAAAGCTGGCCGCCTGATTGATCTGCAGACCGATCTGGCCGAACTGGGACTGGTAGCTGGAGGTGGTTTTTTCGGTCACCAGCCTTTTGGTATCAATGTTTTTCTTGATCGAAAGCAGGATCTGCTTGGGATTTACCGGTTTGATCAGGTAATCGGAGATCTTGCTGCCCAGGGCTTCATCCATGATATCCTCCTCCTCATTCTTGGTGATCATGACCACCGGTGTGGAAGGAGCCAGGTTCTTGATCTCGTCCAGGGTTTCCAGGCCTGAAAGCCCCGGCATGTTCTCATCCAGGAAAATCAGGTCGAAATCGTTTTCCTGCACCAGCATGATGGCATCGGTCCCGTTGGCTGCAGTGGTCACCCGGTAATCCCTCTCCTCCAGGAAAAGGATATAAGGCTTCAGCAAATCGATCTCATCATCGGTCCACAGGATATGGATTTTCCGGGTCATTGTTCCGGGTTTTGATAGTGTTTCTGATAGAACAGATCATACGGGTTGATCGCTTTCTGTTCCGAGAGGATACCGAAGTTTTCCACGGAAATGATCATCATCCGGTACTGGGAAGGAGGAATGCCTGACAGGATCTCATCGCTTTGCTCCTCGATCACACGCAGGTAGCGAAAGGCTCCCTCTGCATTGTTAAATTTCTTGATCACCAGTAAGTTGTAATTTGTCGAAAAACCTATCTTCTCAATCTCCAGGTTGTACTGATTGAAATGGTCCAGGTTATAGTTTAACAAATCAAAATTCACCTGGTTCAAATCCTCCTGACTGCTGAGGGCGATCAGGAAATAGTGGGGTTGTCCGGGATCGTATGCGGTGAAAATCTCTTCAGCCACCCTGGCCTCTTCTGCTTCTTTGATCACGGGAAATGTCTCATAGAGATAATCCACGATCTCCTGGGCCCTGAGACTCTCTTCCACCCCGGGATGCTGTGCGATCAGTGAATCCATCTCTGTTTTCATCAGTTCTTTACCGTTGACCGCCCCTGTCGCAAGTGCCCTGATATACTTAAACTTGGGAATCAGCGGGTCACCTTCGAACTGTTCCATGGCCCGGGTGGCATCGTTGATCACCGCCTGGTAATCACCTGCCTGATAACGGGCATACACCTGCTCATAGAAGCGGACCGCTTTTTGTTCCTCTTCTTCCAGTTCCCGGATGTAATTGGGATTGTTCAGCAGCTTGGACTGGTGTGAATCGGGATATTCCGCGAGCAACCTGGCTTTATAGGTCCGGGCCATCTCCGGTTTCTGCAGGATATTGTACAGCTCGTGCAGATGGTACATGGCTGAAGCCGCATACCTGCCGCGGGGGTACCGCTCCATCAGGTCCTCAAACGAGTTGACCGCTTCCTGGTAATCCAGCAGATTCGCTTTATAGATCAGTCCCATGTGGTAGAGTGCGTCCTCCAGTCGCAAATGGGACTGCTCCATGGCCGAGTCGCTCAGGGGGATGCTGACCAGGTAATACTCCCTGGATTTGTTGTCCAGGATCTTTGGGCCGCTGCCTCCGTTGATGGTATCTGTCCCGGATCCCTCACCGCCGGTCATTGCAGCTGCACTCTGCTTGTTCCTTCTCCTCCAGTTATCTTCAAGGGTCCGGTCGCCCCACTTCATCCTGAATTCAGGCTGACCGAAACTCTTGGCATTCAGGTTGTAGAAATACCATGCACCTCCCTGCTGCGCTCCCCCGCTTCCGGCCGGACTGTTGCTGAAAAGCATGGACTGGTTGAAAGCCCTGTCCTGCATGGCCTGCTGTTCAGCCTCCCTGGCTTCCTCCTCTTCCTTTTTTACCTGCTCAATGATCCCGTCAATGACGGACAGCCGTTCCTCATCCGGAAGTGCGGCAAGCATCTGGAGACTGTCTTCAAGCTCAAACGTATTCACATAACGGACCAGGCCGCCGAGGCTTACCGAAAGGGAGGTCAGGTTGCTGTATCCCGGATAATCCCTGCTGAGAAACGATACGGCCGAATCATAATAAGCCGCTGAAAGCATATAATCGGGTTCTTCGTAGAAGATCTCAGCCAGGGTCAGCGATGAGTAACCTTTCTGAAAATGGTTCTGCACACTGGAAGATACCGAGAGCCGGTAATATTCGATGGCCTCCTCCCTGTCTCCCTGTTCAAACGCGATATTACCCAGCGCAAAATAGATCTGGTCCTTGTATTCCCTGTTCTTGCTGTCCCTGAGCATTTTCGTCAGTAATTTTTTCAAATCCCCACTGTTCCCGCTGCCGGCTTCAAACACTTCCGCCATGCTCACCCGCGCATTGAAGGCCATCTCGTAGGGCGGATTGTACCGGGTTACCTTCCTGTACTTCTCCAGCGCCAGGTCGTTCTGTCCTGCTTCCTGATACAGCTGTGCAAGAATGTAGGTGTACCTGATCTTTTCATCTTTCTTCACCCCTTTTGCTTCCAAAGCCTGTTCCAGGTGTTCGGCCGCCCGCTGGTGAGATTCCCCACGTATATAATAATCGGCCCAGGTCGTATGGTAGGCTTCCAGGTAATCTTCCGGGAATTCACTTTCGCCGGACAGAGATGAAAGCAGCCGCTCCGCTTCCCTTGTTTCCCCGATCATGATGTAAGCCCTCGCCAGCCAGGTAAGTGCGAGGAACCGGATCTCTTCCTCCGGGAATGTCACCAGCACATGTTTGAAAGTTTCCACCGCCAGGAAGTATTGCCCCTGGTACATGTAGGCCATTCCCATCAGCATATAAGCGTCATCCACCCACTTATTGTATTCCCTTTTTTCAAAAAAGGCTTTCTGCTTGGAGGACTGGTCACCCGCTTTCACTTTTGGCTTGGCGGTAATCGAATGATAGGTGATTACTTTGGTGGCCTTGTCAATGGCCCGCTGCATATCCGCATTGATGGCACCATGGACCGATTCGTCCTCGTAATAGAATAACTTGAGAATACGGGTATAATCGTTTTTGACGGAAGATTTTGCCCGTCCGATTCCTTTTTTAAAGCTCTCATAACCATTAAAATAAATATTGTAGTGAGAGGTCAGGTTATGGTAATTCCTGCTCAGCGAGGTGTTTTTTTCCACACTGCAACCGATCATTCCACAGCATAAAAGGAATACTGGGATCCTGTATATGGCATTCCGGCAAGGCAAAATATTCCAGTTCTGGTTTATTATTAAACTGGTTTTGAAACCAGTTATTTTACCGGAGGGATAAAAATTAGGGATTGTTCACATCAACCACTTCTTTGATCTCCGGAACTTCGTTCATCACGGTGATTTCCACCCCCGCTTTCATGGTCTGCATACTGAAAGGACAGCCGTGGCATGCCCCCTTCAGTTCCACCCTCAATACCATGTCCTCGGTAAGATCCACGATGGCGATATCTCCGCCGTCGGCTACCAGGTATGGTCTGATCTTCGCGAGTGCCTTTTCAGCACGCTGTCTTATCTCACCCAACTTTTCTCTGTCCATGTTTTCCAATGATTATCTTGTGGCAATGTGCACCTTCCTGGTGGGTGCCTTCTCTGCGTTGCGCTTCTCCACCGCTTCCTTCACGGACTGGGCCAGGCGGTGGAATGTTTTGCCTGCGGTTTTATCCGGGAAAAGGGCCACGGGTTCTCCGGAATCTCCGGATTCCCTGATCCCCTGGATGATGGGTACCTGCCCGAGCAGGGCGATCCCCGCCTTTTCAGCCAGTTTTTTACCTCCTTCCTTTCCAAAGATATAATAGCGGTTACCGGGCAGCTCGTCGGGTGTGAACCATGCCATATTCTCCACGATCCCCAGCACCGGCACATGGATCTTTTCCCCTTCGAACATATTGATCCCCTTGATCACAGCGGCAAGTGCCACATCCTGGGGCGTGGTCACGATCACCACCCCCGTGACAGGTACCTCCTGCACCATGGTCAGGTGGACATCGCCCGTTCCCGGAGGAAGATCGATGAGCAGGTAATCAAGGGATCCCCAGTCACCCTGAGAGATCAACTGTTTCAGCGCGCTGGTGGCCATGGGACCTCTCCACACCACCGCATCCTCCGGCCGGACGAACAATCCGATGGAAAGCAGTTTCACCCCGTATTTCTCCACAGGAATGATCCATTCCCGGCCCGCTTCACTCCTTGCCGCGGGGCGGTCCATTTCCACATGGAACATTTTTGGAATGGAAGGTCCGTAAACATCGGCATCAATCAGTCCCACCCGGGAACCTGTTTGTGCCAGCGCCACGGCCAGGTTGGCAGCCACCGTGGATTTACCGACACCCCCTTTGCCGGATGCAATGGCTACGATATTTTTCACATCAGGTAATACTTCCGGCGCCTGTGTTGTTTCGGGTACCTCCACCCTGACGTGTGTTTCCTTCAGGGTATCCTCCCCGAATGTTTTGTTGATGGACCTGATACAGGCTTTCCTGATCGACTGGATGAAAGGGTCATTGGGCCGGCTGAATTGCAATGACAGCCACAATGCTCCCTCCCGGTAGCTAACATCCCTGACTATCCCGGAATCCACGATGCTTTCCTTTGTTTCCGGGTGACGGATCTCCCTCAGAACTTTCAGGATCTTATCCTTTTGAATTTCCATAAATACCTGTGATTTTGACGGCACAAAGATAGGTTTTTTTTATTTAGATTAAGTTACCATAGGTCCGGTTCTTCCGCAGGATCCCAGAACATCTCCCGGAAATTCAGGATTCTGTCCTCTTCAATGATAGCACCCTCGTTTTCAAGTAACTCCTGCATCAGATTTACGCCGTCAAAATGGTGCTTGCCGGTAAGCAGTCCGTTCCGGTTGACAACCCGGTGTGCCGGGACAAAATCGGGGTGTGAATGGGACTGGTTCATGGCCCATCCCACCATCCTTGCAGCTCCGGCGGAACCCAGGTAACGGGCAATGGCCCCGTAGGAAGTAACCCTCCCCGGGGGGATCTTTTTCACCACCTCATAGACCCTGAAGAAAAAATGGTCATCTGTGTCCATCATGAATCTCCTTGATTTCAGAAGCAGAAGGAAGCCGGAACTGGATATAGCGGATCGGGGAGCCTTCAGCCAGGAACCGGGATTCGTAAGTGGTACGGATGGTAACCGATTCATCTTTCCATCCGGTGCGGTACAGGTCATCGGTGCACCTGACAACGGGAAGATGATTGTACGCGAGCAGGTCGCGGGTGTAGGCATAGAGCGCCGCATTGTCGGTCTTCAGATGGATGTTTCCCATGTCGGTCAGGAATTCCCTGTAACGGTTCAGAAAAAGGGAAGACGTCAGTCTTTTTTTCTTTCTTCGTTCCTTGGTCTGCGGATCGGGAAATGTGATCCAGATCTCTTCCACTTCACCTCCCGCAAAAAACGAACCGATGCATTCAATGCGGGTTCGCAGGAAGGCTGCGTTCATGATATTTTCCTCATGTGCGGTCCGTGCTCCTCTCCATATCCTGGCCCCTTTGATATCCAGGCCCAGGTAATTCTTCCCGGGATGAAGCCTTGCCAGACCCACCGTGTATTCACCCCTGCCGCATCCAAGTTCCAGGACCAGGGGGTGATCATTGCGGAACACTTTCTCCTTCCAGCGGCCCTTCAGCGGATGGTCTTTCTGAAACACTTCTTCAAAGGGAGGCTGGAACACCCTGTCAAAGGCTTCCAGTTCTCTGAACCTGGATAATTTTTTTTTCCCCAACCTGATCAAGGATTGACACGTTCTATCCGAACACCCACATCTGTTACCGGCAGGGAATGGGTACGCATACCCTGTTCCAGTGTGAAAGTGTAAGTCCCGGCATGTCCGAATACGGTACTTTTCCTGTACAGTAACCGAAGTTCCTTCAGCCTGCCAACTCCCTTTCCCTTCCATGTTCCGTCTGGCTCTGCTATGATCATATTCACCGTATCCTTCAGTTGCTGACCGGTAGGACCCTCCACCTTCACGAACATGTACAGGTTCTGTAACGGGTAGTCCACTGTATGTCGCACCTGCAGGTAAATTTGGTGCATGGATGCAGTATCCGTGATTTCCACCGGGAATTCCTGGCGATCTTCCCATGTCCAGATTCCATCGTTGATCGGTCTGAACCGGTTATAAACCATGTCCGTATCGCAGGAGGAGAGCGCAAGCATCAGAATGAGCGCCGGGAGAGCGGAAACATGTTTCATGAACCTTACCGTTGACTTCGATGTGGCTTTTTTTTCTTTCTGTTTTTTCTCGGATGCTGATTTTCGAACCGGGTCAGACTTTCCTGTCCGGCTCCATTCCTGTATTCCGGGAGATCTTTTACCGGAATGGTCCCCTGATCGATCAATTCGTCAGGTATTTCTCCTTTCCGGTTCATTGCCTGGATCTCAGTCACCCTTTCCACGGGGACAGGGATCATGACCTGTGAACCGGCTCCTTCATATCCGTACCACATGATGCGCCGGTATACATCCGTTTTCTGATGGAAAGCTTCGCCTGCGAGGGTTTTCAATGGTATGTGCGTTGCCGGAAATGACTTCTGGGCGTCCCGGTAACCCGCCAGTTCATAATTGAGGCAACATTTCAGCTTTCCGCACTGTCCCGCCAGTTTTTGCGGATTGAGCGCCACTTCCTGGATGCGGGCTGACTGGGTGCTAACCGAGACAAAATTGGTGATAAAGGAGGAGCAGCACAGTTCCCTGCCGCAGGTCCCGATCCCCCCGATGCGGCCGGCTTCCTGCCTGGCGCCTATCTGTCTCATCTCGACCCGGATCCGGAAGGTCTCCGCAAGCACTTTGATCAGTTCGCGAAAATCAACCCGCTCATCCGCGATGTAGTAGAAAATGGCTTTTGTATTATCGCCCTGGTATTCCACATCTCCGATCTTCATATTCAGGCCGAGATCAGCAGCAAACTTCCTGCTCCTGAGCATGGTGTCCTCTTCCAGGGAAATTGCCTCCCTCCATTTGTCTATGTCCGCCGGTTTTGCCTTCCGGTATACTTTCCTCAGCTCTTCCGAATCGCCGTCAAATTTTGTTTTCGGACGTTGCTTTTCCACAATTTCGCCCGCCAGGGTGATGATCCCGATATCATGCCCGGGGGATGCTTCCACTGCCACAATATCACCCCGTTTCAATCGCAGCTCGTTCACATTCCTGTAGAAACCTTTCCTGGTATTCTTGAAACGGACCTCCACCACTTCGGGGATCTCCGAGAGGGAGACCTCTCTCAACCAGTTGTAAGAATCCAGCTTGGAGCAGGAACTGAAATAAAAGGATATCCTGTCTGAATTATCCCCTCCGATATCCAGTTGTTTTTCCGAGCAACATCCCCTGGCCTTCAGACTTTCCATTTTCAGTTCCATGCTTTTTCAAATGTATTGTGCGGTAAAAATAACGATTCGGTTCTCCAAAACAAAACCTGCACGTTATGGAACGGGGGAGTGTTGCATCAACAGCCGGATCACTCCGATTGAAAGGTCCAACAGAATGATCCTGGCATTGCCGTTGGCACCGATATGGCTCTCGGCCAGGCTGAATGACTCCACCAGTTCATGGATGTTCCCTCCATGGATGAACGGATTGAATTTCGCTGAAAATTCAGCTTCCTTCGCTGACATGTAATTCAGTTTCTCCTGCTTCAGATGAAGCATAAAATTTTCTCTCAGGAGCCTGATGGAATACACCAGGAGCTGTTTCTGCCGTTCCCTTCCCAGCATCGCCACCCGGTCCACCCAGCCATTGATCTGAATGATGTCCCGTTTATAGCAAAGCCGCATCAATTCTGTAAAATATCCGAAATAGAGCTGCTCCTGTTCATCCTGTTCCAGGGTCTGAAGGGCTGCATTATAGTTGCCGTTGGCTTTCCTGATGGCATCCTCCACCCGTGCAGGATCGGCATGCGCACGACGGCTCAGGCCCTCCCGGATCTGGGTCTCCGACAAGGGGGGGACGAACAGCAGCTGGGTCCTGCTCAGGATGGTGGGCAATATCTGGTCGGTGTTTTCCGAAACCATGAAGATGATGGTATTCCCGGGCGGTTCCTCGATCAGTTTGAGCAGGCTGTTGGCGGCAGGCTGGTTCATTTTTTCCGGCAACCAGATAATGACCATCCGGTATTCGGACTCATAGGGTTTCAGTGCAAGCTTCTTAATGACCTGCTGGCTCTCATTCTTGCTGATGAAACCCTGTTTGTTCTCGGCCCCGATGGCTTCGTACCACTGGTATTCTGAAACATAGGGATTGGAAATGAAAACCTCCCGCCAGGATTCAATGTAATCATCGGTCACCGGTTTGGACACGCTCGGTGTGGTCATCACGGGAACCACGAAATGGAGGTCCGGATGTACCAGTTTCCCGAACTTGATACAGGAAGGACAGCTTCCGCAGGAATCCCCGCTCTGCCGGTTGGTGCAGGACATGTACTGCGCCAGGGCCACGGCCAGAGCCAGTTTTCCGGTTCCCGGCGGACCAAAAAACATCCATGCATGGGGAATACGGTTATTCCGGACCCGCACCATTAGCCGCTCCTTCAAATCCTGCTGACCGATGATATCACTGAATAACATTGTTCTTTGCGATCTGTAAATGTAGCCAAAAAGATTTTCTTTTTTACCTTTGGGTTTCCAAGCCGGAACAGGACCGTACATACAAAAACCCATATTTATGCAAACTATTGATAATTTTAACTTCAAGGGGAAAAAGGCCATCATCAGGGTGGACTTTAATGTGCCCCTGGGCGCACAGTATGAAGTAACCGATGATACCCGGATCCGGGGTGCTTTGCCAACCATCAGAAAGGTGCTTGGCGATGGCGGATCCGCCATTCTGATGTCGCACCTTGGGCGTCCCAAATCGGGGCCGGAAGAGAAATTTTCGCTCAGGCATGTCATTCCCGTACTCTCAAAACATCTGGATAAGGAAGTATTGTTCGCGGAGGATTGTATCGGGGAGGAGACCCGGGCTATGGTTGCGAACCTGAAACCGGGCGAAGTACTGCTTCTGGAAAACCTCAGGTTTCACTCCGCAGAGGATAAGATCAAAACGGATGATGAAAAAGCCGCAACCAGAGAGTTTGCCAAAAAACTGTCCACCTATGCCGATGTCTATGTGAATGATGCGTTCGGGACAGCCCATCGTGCACACGCTTCCACGGCGGTGATTGCCGATTTTTTCGACACCGGTTCGAAGATGTTCGGTTATCTGATCAGCAAGGAGATCGATGCCCTGGACCGGGTGCTGCACCATGCCGAAAAACCCTTTACAGCCATCATGGGCGGTGCCAAGGTATCTGACAAGATCCAGGTGATCGAGAACCTGCTCGATAAGGTGGACAATCTGATCATCGGCGGCGGGATGTCTTATACCTTTATCAAAGCAAGAGGCGGAGAGATAGGGAATTCATTGTGTGAGGAGGATAAACTGGATGTGGCCACAGCACTGGTGAAAAAGGCTGAAGAAAAAGGAGTCAACCTGCTTTTTCCGGTGGACCAGGTTCTGGCAGATAAATTTGAGAATGATGCCAATACTGCAATGGCTCCCATTGATCAGGGCAAAGAAGGCCATATGGGGCTGGACATCGGAGATGAAACCATCACCCTGTTTTCGCGTGTGATCATGGATTCAAAAACCATTCTCTGGAACGGTCCCATGGGGGTTTTTGAAATGTCCAGTTTCCGGAAAGGGACCGTGGAAATTGCAAAGGCGATTGCCGCTTCCACTGAAAAGGGTGCCTTCAGCCTGGTGGGAGGCGGCGATTCAGTTGCCGCCGTGAACAAATTCGGGCTGGCCGATAAGGTGAGTTATGTCTCCACCGGCGGTGGAGCCATGCTCGAATACATCGAAGGCAAACAACTGCCCGGCATCAAGGCAATCAAAGGATAGCAAACGTCATACTGTAATGGAACCTGCACTCCCACAGGCCATTTTTCAGATCGATACGGAG
>Ga0116196_1000052_pt1 | contig 34144 bp, 36 predicted proteins | sample ZodSprso05mmetaG_FD_97002 | JGI IMG/M metagenome (GOLD analysis project Ga0116196, IMG submission 97002) | Hot spring sediment microbial communities from Zodletone spring, Oklahoma to study Microbial Dark Matter (Phase II) - Zodletone Spring... ... | reverse complement strand
GTAATCGTAATAATTCGTATATTTGCCACCCGGTTTTCGCAACCACGATTGACCCGTGGTGTAATTGGCAACACGTCTGATTTTGGTTCAGAAGAGTCCAGGTTCGAGCCCTGGCGGGTCAACACAGAATGATCACCATCGCCCCTGCTCACGATGAGCCGGGGCGATTTTTTTAACGGTTATTTTATTTCCGGGTGGTCTGCTCGCTCATCCGGGAGACCAGGTAAGCGTGGCTGACGGCAAGTTCTTCCCGGCTGTAATGACCAAATTCCGGATGGATCCGGATCTTATCCAGCGCATCTTCATCGTGACCGGTGATCACGGCATCGGTCACCGGGATGCCCGTATCACTGTACATCTTCCTGTAATCCACCAACCGCAGTCTGTTCTGCGGTTGTATCCGGTTGTCAATACATTTCCATTGTCTTTCACCGTACTGAAGGAAATTGTATATGGTGATGTTCCGGTCCAGGTGTGCGAAGTGATCGGACATGTCAATGAAATGGCTCATTACCCCTGAAGGCTTCAGGACCCTGACAAATTCCCTGAAGATCGGATACAGGTGTTCGCGGTCCACATGCTCAAGCGTGTTGTTCGAACAGACAAAATCTATGCTGTCGTCGTCCAGTTCCAGCGCCCTTGCGTCCTGCTTTACACATCTCAGGCCAATGGCCTCATTGATCTGTTCCATGTTATAGTCCCCGGCGTTCCGGATCATTTGAACAAGCTTTTCCCACCTGTCTTCATGGATCCGGGGCATACAATCATCCAGCAATCCCCTGGTTCTCCAATCCTGGAATTTTCTGAAAGTGCGGATCTGATTTTCCCTGTTGATCCAGCTGTGGATGTCGACGGAGATAATCCTCCCGGCACCTGACAGGTAGAACATCACAGGAACTACGGGATACCAGCCGGTTCCCAGTTCAAGGATCACATGCCCCCGGTCCAGCCCGGCATACTTATCCAAAAAACGCAGATGATCGGATGCGTGACGGATCTTATGTCCGAAGTGCTCATCAGTCAGATCCACCCCCCGGGTTACATATTTCTGGAACAGATAATTGATTTTTTCAGAACCGGGCAGGTATGAAATGCTCTTCTGTACGACGGCTTTTAAAATCCATTTCGACATCATTTTATCAGCATTGTGATTCCCGGGAGCACAGAATATACAACAATGATACGAAAATACCCGATACTTACATTTGATAATTTCCTTGAGGTGAAGCTGAATATTGTATTAGCTTTGTGTAAAGGGCATCGCCATGTGCGTAAGGAAGATCATGTACCCGGTATTGCTCCTGTTTGTTTCACTGAATGCAGGAGCACAGATCAACATTTACCTGGGAGGTAATTTGCAGGGAAATTATTCCTGGATCCGCGGGGATGAGTCCGTATTGAAACCGGGCTTCGGTGGAGGGTTCAGTTTTGTGTACTGGGAATATGAATACTGGTTTATCAAGGCGGGACTGGACTATGTGTTTAAATCCGCTTCCTGCCTGAATTATCCGGGGGACTACGGCGTGCCCGTGGACGATCCTGATGACAAGATCCGGATCTCTTACAACGAACAGAATCTGGGAATACCGCTGACCCTGTATTTCCGCCCGTATGAACAGGGGGAGCATAGCCTGCTGCTGACAGCCACCCTGGAGATGATGTTTGTGACCCATCTGAAAGAAAACTCGGCCGAATACGGGGAACTGGTGCTCCGGGGATCCGAGGTGAAAACGAGGACAAAGACCAACGTGGGTCTTGGAGCGGGCTACCAGCGGCAGCTGGACCGGCATACCTACCTGAACATTTATCCTTCACTGAATATAGACCTCCGGTCAGTCAGGCCTTTTCAGACGATCAATCTGACTGCCGAGCTTATTTTCGGGGTGTATTAATCGATCGCCGCTCCGGAGTAGAAATACATAATCTGCTGATTCCTCAGCTCTTTCCTCAATGCTTTTGAACACCCGCCCGTCACCTGATCCAGCGCTTTCCAGAACCGTTCGCTGTGATCCTTGTACCTTGTGTGCACCAGCTCATGCAAAATCACATAATCGGACAGGTGGTCGGGCAACATCACCAGCCAGCTGTTCAGATTGATGTTATTGTTGCCCGAGCAGCTGCCCCACCTGGATTTCATCTTCCTGATCTTCACATCCCTGTAACGAAATCCATGCTGAACGGCAAGTTCCATGACCCGCCCGGGCAGATAGGCTTTTGATTCCCTGAGCAGGATTTCCCAGAGGGCATCCTCCACACTTGCTGTCCCATGCGGTAATGTGATGGGGATCTGCTTGCCGCGCACGGTGATCCACTCCCCCTCCACGGGCATGGTGGCCTCCTGTTGCTGTGTCCTGATCTCATGCAACTTCTTCATAATCCAGGCTTTCTTCAGCTCCAGGAATGCTTCTGCCCGCCGCCGGCTTACAAAACGGGGCAGGGTCACCCGCACCTCTCCCTGCCGGTTGATCCGGATGGACAGGTTCTTTGCCCGGAGATTCCTGACATAGCGGACTTCACCTAACTTTTCATCCCTGACAATATTTTCAATTTTATTCACTTGTTTTTAATCCGTTATCTATAACTTTAGCGTTCATTTTAAAAAATTGAGCATGATCCGGAAATCAATCATCCTGACCAGCCTGTTATTTTGTGCGACCGGCTCAGTGTTTACCCAGAAACCCTGGTCGCTGGAGGATTGCATCCAGTATGCCATGGAAAACAACATCCAGATCAAACAATCGGTTCTGAACACCGAATATAATGAAAACCTGTTGAAGCAATCCAGGCTGGGCCAGATTCCCAACCTGAACGCCAATTCCAATTATACCTATTCCTGGGGAAGGGCGCTGGACCAGACCACCTACCAGTTCACCGAGGACCAGAAGATCAATTCCATCAGTGCAGGGGTCACCTCCTCCATGAACCTGTTCAACGGCTTCCAGGTCAGGAACACCATTCTTCAGAATGAACTGGACCTGATGGCGAGTTATGAGGAGGTGGAAAAGATCAGGAATGATATCTCCCTGAACATTGCCGCAGCCTATCTCGCCATTATGTTTAACCAGGAGCTCCTTGCCGTTGCCCGGAGCCAGCTGGAGATCACCGGGCAGCAGGTGGAGCGCACCCGCAAGATGGTGGATGCGGGCAGCCTGGCCAGGGGCAGTTTCCTGGAGATCCAGGCCCAGTATGCCGCAGAGGAACTGAACCTGGTCAATGCGGAAAACCAGCTTGAGATCTCCCTGCTGCGCCTCCAGCAGATCCTGGATCTTCCCGTGGATTCGGCATTTGACGTGGCTGTTCCTGAACTGCCCGATCCGGAGAATGAAGAGGTTCTGATCAATGTAGGCGAGGTGTACCGGATCGCCGAGCAGACAATGCCGGAGGTCAAAGGCGCACAGCTGAATGTACAGAGTTCGGAAAGAGGCCTGAAGATCGCTGAAAGCGGCAGATATCCCAGGCTTTACATTTCAGCCAATTACAACACGGGCTATTCGGACATCCGGCAGAAAGTTGTGGACATCAGTGAAATACCGAATCCCGAGATTGGAACAACCCAGGGGGGCGAAGCTGTCTATTCCAATTATCCGCAGTCCATTCCGATCTATGGGACCTATCCCTTTTTCGAACAGATCAGGGACAACACCTCCGCCGGGCTGGGCATGGGGCTCTCCATCCCCATTTTCAACGGATGGCAGGTGAATACGAATGTTGCCAATGCCAGGATTGTCCTTGAGAATGCGCAGCTGGAGCTCCAGAGCCGAAAAAACGCCCTGTATGCCACCATCCAGCAATCCTATGCCGATGCAGTGGCCGCACTGAAAAAGTTTACAGCATCCGAACATGCCCTGATCTCCATGGAAGAATCGTTCAAGTACACCGAGAAAAAGTTCGAGGTCGGACTGGTCAATACGGTGGATTACAATACATCAAAGAACCAGCTGACAGCCACGCAGTCAGACCTGCTCCAGGCCAAGTACGATTTTATATTCAAAACCAAAATACTCAACTTTTACAAAGGAGAACCCATCACGCTTTAATCCCCCGGAAATGAAATCAAAGAAATTACTCACCTACATAGCGATTGCCGCTGTATTGCTCATTATTCTGCTGGTCGTTGGCAAAAGCCAGGGCTGGTTCGGCAATGAAGGACTTGTTAAAGTGGCTGTTGAAAAAGGAGCTGAACGCAACATCGTCGAGATCATTACGGCCAATGGCAAGATCCAGCCTGAAACAGAAGTATCCATCTCCCCGGATGTATCCGGGGAAATCGTGGAACTGATGGTCAAGGAAGGGGACGAGGTGAAGAAAGGCCAGTACCTGCTCAAGATCAAACCCGAAGCTTACATCATGGCCAGGAACCGTGCGGAAGCCTCTCTGAACAATGCCAGAGCCAGGCAGAAGCAGGCGGAGTCCCAGCTGGAATTTGCGAGTCTCGACTACAAGAGAAAAAGTCAGCTGTATGAACAGAACGCCATCTCCGAGGCAGAGTTTGAGCAATCGCTCACCAACTACAACACCGCACTGGCCGAAAAGGAAGCTGCCGAATTTTCCGTGCAGAGTGCACTTGCCACCCTGAATGAAGCGGAAGAGAGCCTGGATAAAACTTCCATCTTTGCGCCCATGGCCGGGACCATTTCCCGGCTTGAGGTGGAACTGGGAGAAAGGGTGGTGGGTACTTCCATGATGTCGGGAACACCGCTCCTCAGCATTGCGGACCTGAATGTGATGGAAGTGGAAGTGGAGGTAAACGAGAACGACATCGTCCGGGTCTCCCACGGAGATACCGCATTGATTGAGGTGGATGCCTATCCCGATACCCGTTTTCTGGGGGTGGTGTCGGAAATCCCTGTCTCTGCCAATACCACCGGTGTCACAACGGACCAGGTCACCAATTTTAACGTGAAGATCCGGCTGGTTCCCGATTCCTATAAAGACAAGATCACAGAAAGAAATCCGTACCCTCTTCGTCCCGGTATGTCCGCCACCACCGACATTCAGACCAACCGGAAATCCGGGGTATACTCCATACCCATCCAGGCTGTTACCACCAGGGTCGATACCACTGGTACCGTGCAGGAACGGGAGGAAATGAGGACCGGACAGGTAAGTTCGGACGGGAGCGTCAGCAGCACCAGTGAATTACGCCCGGCAGAGCAAACCCCGGAAGAACCGATCGTGGTGGTATTTACCGTTTCAGAAGGGAAAGCTCATCTGAAGAAGGTGGAGACCGGGATACAGGATAATACCTATATCGAAATTACCGAAGGCCTGGATCCCGCAGATGAGGTGGTGGTTGCCCCTTATTCGGCCATATCCAGGCAGCTGAAGGATGGAATGAGTGTGGAGGTGGTTTCCGAGGAGAATTTATACAGCGGGGATAAGAAGGATTAAGATTTCCTTCCATGGCAGAACCCCTGATCCTACATATCGAAACAGCCACGGATATCTGCTCTGTCTCCCTGTCGGAAAATGACCAGCTGCTCTCCCTTGCTGAGAGTGGGCCTGAACGTTCCCATGCCACCCTGTTGAGCACTTATATCAGACGGGTATGTGACGAAAGCGGAAAAGAATTTAAGCAGCTGGATGCCATTTCGGTCAGCAAGGGTCCCGGTTCTTATACCGGATTACGAATAGGGGTTTCCACTGCAAAGGGACTGGCCTACGCACTGGAAATTCCGCTGCTCGCCACAGGTACGCTGGATCACATGGCGTACGGTGCCCGTAATCATCCGGGGATCCGCAGGCTCATGGATGAATATACGGACCTGCTGCTCTGTCCCATGATCGATGCAAGAAGGATGGAGGTGTACAGCGCGCTTTACACCCCCGACGGCAGCATGACCGGTAAGGTCTCGGCCGTGATCGTGGAGCGGGACAGCTACAGCCAGACACTGGAGAAATATCATGTTTGTTTTTTCGGTAACGGGGCTGAAAAGTGCAGGAATGTGCTGGATCATCCCCATGCCCATTTCATGGACGGGATCCATCCCTCCGCAGCCCATATGGTGATTCCGGGATTGAACCGCTACAGGGAGCGGCAATTTGAAGATGTGGCCTATTTCGAACCCTATTACCTGAAAGAATTCGTAGCCACCAGGCCCAGGAAAAAGATATGACCACCGGGATGGCAAAACAACAATTTGATATATTTGCACCAAACATTCCATATGGCAACAACAGCGGATTTCAGAAACGGATTATGCCTCGAGTACAATGATGATCTTTACGCCATTGTACAATTTCAGCATGTGAAACCGGGGAAAGGACCGGCCTTTGTACGGACCAAAATGAAAAGCCTCACCACTGGCAAAGTGATCGAAAACACTTTCTCAGCCGGAGTCAAGGTCAATACCGCCAGGGTGGAGCGAAGACCACACCAGTTTTTGTACGCCGACGAACTGGGCTTTCACTTCATGCATTTGCAGACTTTTGAACAGATCTCCATTCAGGGTGAAATGATTGAAAATTCGGACCTTATGAAAGAAGGGCAGGAAGTGGAGATTGTGGTCCATGCGGAAACCGAGACCCCGCTGACCGTCGACCTTCCCCCTTTCGTTGAACTGGAAATAACCTACACCGAGCCAGGGGAAAAGGGGAACACCGCTTCCACCACAGCCCAGAAACCCGCCGAGCTGGAAACCGGGGCTACCGTCATGGTCCCCATTTTTATCAACACAGGCGAAAAGATCCGGGTGGATACCCGCGATCGCTCCTATTCCGAAAGGGTTAAAAAATAATTATGGTCAAATTCTCAGAAAACCGCCTCAGACTTTCCACATTCAAGCTGAATGCGTTGCTGGACATTACCCTGGCCATCAACGACAATGTAGCTACCAGTGAACTGATCAGGAGATATGAAAAACTGCTCACCGACGATCTGAACATCGGGAAGGTAATTTTGATCACTTATTCCGATAAATGGGAATGCCTGCTGAATTCCGGTTTTGGAAACAAGTTTTTTGACCAGATCAAGGTGGAGAGAGACCTGATGTCCTTTGAAGAGATCTCGTTCATCACTTCCGAACCCCAGCATTTCCCCGAACTGGTGGATATTGTGATCCCTGTAACGCACAAGGATGAAGCCAATGCCTTCGTACTGATCGGTGATATCGAAGAGGAAGGGGAAGGAGTCAGCCCCATCATCAAGCACCTGAGGTTCATTCAGACCCTTTCCAACATCATTACCGTGGCCATTGAAAATAAGCGGCTTTTCAAGGAGTCCCTGCGCCAGGAAGCAATGAAACGGGAAATGGAACTTGCCAGCAGGATGCAAACCATGCTGATCCCCACCAGGGAGAAGCTCCCATCCAACCGGTATATCCGGATGAGGGCCTTCTATCATCCGCATTTTGATGTGGGGGGTGATTATTACGACGTGATCGAACTCGGGAAGAACGAAGTGGGATTCTGTATTGCGGATGTCTCCGGAAAAGGGATTTCAGCAGCCATCCTCATGTCCAACTTCCAGGCCAACTTGAGGGCGCTTTTTTCAGAGGGGCAATCGCTTACCATCACCCTGACAAGACTCAATGAAAGGGTCATGAACAGTGCCAAAGGAGAGAAATTTATCACCCTTTTCATCGCCCGGTACCATTACCTGAACCGAGAACTGAAATATGTGAATGCAGGCCATAATCCGCCTTTTCTTTACGAAATGGGATCCGGGAAACTCACACAGCTCTCCAGCGGTTGTGTGGGGATGGGAATGCTGGACGAACTTCCATTTGTCAACGAAGCATCCGTGACACTGGACAAACCCGCTAAACTGTTCTGTTATACAGACGGACTGGTGGAGGTGATCCACGGCTCGGGAGTGAAATCCGGCACGGGTGACCTGGAGAAGGCGCTTTCCAATAAAAAATCGCTGGAAGAGAACATCAAAACCATTATTGAAAACCAGAAGATCCTGGAAGGCTCCGCTTCCATTTTTGACGATATTTCCATCATCGGTGCCGAATTCCCGGGAGGGGAAGGCTTCAGCGAACTTTAAGTCGCTGGTTCTTCCGGCGTATCCCGGTGATACACATCCATGGCCACCAGCATGGCCGTATAACCCCAGAATAGCACCGAAAGCTTGTCCGTGTCGAGGAAATTGTTCAGCACGCCATGGAAATAGTAGGAAAAAAGTCCGATCAGAAGGGCCAGTGAAAATATTCTGACCGATTTCCTTCTGGCTGTGAAGTAAACCCTGATCCCGGTGTAAATGGTGGTCCCGATCACCAGCAGGACACTGATCAGGCCGAAGATACCTGCTTCGGATAGCGGACCCAGGTATTCGCTGTGGGCATTCCCCAGGGTCCCGAAATCGGTACTTATTCGCGTTTTCTCATAGGATCGCTGGTATCGGCCGTATTCAAACTGGTAGGTGCCGGGTCCAAAACCGAACAAAGGTCTGTCACGCCACATCCGGTATGCACAGCTCCACCGGTTGATCCGCTCCAGGTTGGACTGGTCCGTGGAGATGTTGGAGATGGATTGTATATGCTCGGTAAACTCGCCCGAAGATTCCACCCGGTTCTTTTCCAGCTCAACCATGATCTGGGACCTGACAGAGAGGAAAAAACCGACCAGGATCACTGCCCCGACCAGGACGAGCTCAAAGCGTATCCTCAGCTTGATAATGACCCAGACCACCACGGAAGCAATGATGCTGATCCATGCAGCCCGCGTATAGGAAAAAACCAGCGCAAGCAAAAACAGGATGATAAGCAAAGCCATTAAAAAGCGGCTGTTGACGTTATCACGCTTAATGAGGAGGAAAATCGCGACCAATACGGGAAGGATCATTCCCAGGGTTGCCCCGTAGGAAGTATGGTCATTATAGAAGGGCCTGGACACACTGTGGGCCATCATCTGGTTGTACAATCCGTACCCGGCATGATTGATCAATGTATAAACGATGATCCCGGCAAAAGATATGATGAACAACCACACATAGGTGTGCATGGTTTTTTCCTTCCTGAATATCTGAGAAGCCACCATGTAAAATCCCACAACGAACCAGAGCCTGGCAGCAAATAATTTGAATGAAACAACAGGATCTGAACTGGTGATGCTGGCGATGAACAGCCATGCCAGGTGAAAATAGATGGCCAGGGTCACCGGATGCCTGAGTAATCGAATTTCGACCCGGTCACCCATGAGGTATTTCAGAAAATATAAGATCAGCAACCCCGCGAGCAGGGGTTCGGTGGGCAGGAACATGTTCACGGATAATCCGCTGACCAGCGTACTCAGGGGAATGGAAACGGGTACAAAGAACACAATGGCCAGCAGGAACTTGTCGATGGACACAATGGCCAGGACCACAAAAAGCAGGACTGCGGGGATCAGGGGCACGTAGTAGATTTCAAATGCCAGCATTACCGCATTCAAAGCTATGAATGACAGTACGATCCCCCAGAAAAGATACTGCCGGGCCTGATCCTGGATTCCGGCGATCATTCTTCTTCTTTCAAAAATTCAACCCGTTCGCGGATGCTGTCGATGACGATCAGCACAATCAGCGCAAACAGCAATGAAGCAAATGTGGATACGATAACGATCAGGGACTTGTTCGGATAGGCCTTTTTTTCGGGGGGAAATGCCCTTTCCACAACAAACTTGTACGGAAGGTTTTGTTCGGCTTCCAGACGGGCTTCCTTGTACCGCAACCTGAGCCCCGCCTCGATCTGGGACTCCGTTCTGACCGCGTTCAGGGTTGAAAGCAGCGGAGCCCCATGCCCGGCCACCGCCTTGATCAGGCTTTCCGTTGCATCGTCACCCCTCCCCTTTTCCATATTTCCCGACATTTCCTCACTGAGCATGCTCAGCGAATCCTGCAGCTGGATCAGCCTTTTCTCCGCATCATCATATTCCTTTTCCACCAGGTGCAGGGCCACAATTGCCCGCTCTTTCTTCATGCTGTTGTAGACAGTATCCACAAGATCGGCAATATCGTTGGCTATACTGGCGGAAATATCGGGATCCTTATCCATGACCGATATTTCGACCGACATATATTCCGTGAGCCTGAAGTTGATGTTGGATCTGTATTCCTCGAACAACTCTGTCATCGGGTACTTTCCGTCCGGATCAATCTCATAATGCTCCATCAGGTTGTACTTTTCAATGATGCGTGTACGGATGGGCTCGGAATGCAGCACCTGAAGCAGTTGCTCCGCCTCTTCCTCCTCACCGAATCCATGGACATTCTTGCCTGAATAGTAATTCACCAGCAATTCCTTGGAAACATTGGTATTGGTGGTCGGGAACATGATCACCGATGATTCGTACATGGGGGTGATCAGCATCGAAATGATGATGGACGAAATTCCTGCCAGAAGTCCCACCGCAATCAGGATTAATCGCCTTTTCCAGATATAGATCAAAAGATCTACGGAATTGAAGTTATAACTTCTCTGTTTTTTTTGACTCATGATTTTGTTAGTTAGTTTTCTCTGACCCTGATCAGGAAATAGTTTTTCTTTCCTTTCTGAACGAGCAGATATTTGTTTTTGATCAGATCCTGACCGGTCATGTTCCGGTCCGGATCCGTAAGTTTCTCCTTGTTGATGCTGACCCCTCCCCCGGCCACCAGTCGCCTTACCTCTCCCCTGGAAGCAAATATTCCCGTCTTTTCGGCAAGCAGCCCGGTGACACTCCCTTCCAGGTCCGCACGGTCCAGATCGTACAGCGGGACCCCTTCGAATATGGTGAGGAAAAGACTTTCGCTCATCCTGCGCAGTGATTCCTCTGTCCCCTTCCCGAAAAGGATCCCGGATGCCTCCACCGCCGTATCATATTCCTCCCTGGAATGCACCATGACTGTCACTTCTTCGGCCAGCCGCCGCTGCAGAACCCTTGTGTGGGGTGCTTTGCCATGCTCCATGACCAGCGATTCAATCTCTTCCCGGCTGAGCATGGTAAATATCTTCAGGTATTTCTCCGCATCTTCATCCGATACGTTCATCCAGAACTGGTAAAATTTATAGGGCGATGTCCGTTCCGGATCCAGCCAGACATTACCCTCCTCGGTCTTGCCGAATTTTCCTCCGTCTGATTTGGTGATCAGCGGGCAGGTCAGTGCAAATGCCTCTCCCCCGTCAATCCGCCTGATCAGCTCGGTACCGGTGACAATGTTGCCCCACTGATCCGATCCGCCCATCTGGAGTTTGCATCCGTATTCCCGGTACAGTACGAGGTAATCATACCCCTGCACGAGCTGGTATGTGAACTCGGTAAAGGACATGCCTGATTTGCTGTCCGATCCCAGCCTTTTTTTCACCGAATCCTTGGCAATCATATAATTGACTGTTATATGCTTCCCGATATCACGGATGAAACCCAGGAATGAATAATCCTTCATCCAGTCATAATTGTTCACCATGAGGGCCCGGTTGGGAGCCGGTGTATCAAAATCAAGAAATCTGGAGATCTGTTTTTTCAGACCCTCCTGGTTTTTCCTGAGGGTTTGCTCATCCAGCAGGTTGCGTTCATCGGACCGGCCGCTGGGGTCCCCGATCATGCCGGTTGCGCCTCCCACCAGGGCGATGGGACGGTGCCCTGCATGCTGCAAATGTTTCAGCATCATCAGTCCCACCAGGTGACCGATGTGCAGTGAATCGGCTGTTGGATCGATGCCCACATAAGCCGAAACGGTCTCCCGTTCCAGTATTTCCCCGGTACCGGGCATGATGTCATGGATCATCCCTCGCCATTGAAGCTCTTTAACAAAATTCATATTAACTGTTAAACTGTTACTCGCCTACAAAATTGTTACGACTGTGCTGTTTTCATGCTTCCTGCGCGGCACATATTTTTTCCATTCCTCCTTTTTCAAATAGGGGAAAACTGCCGGTGCAAAGGATGACAGTGGCCTGTAGAGCAGCGATCCATCAATATGCTCCTGCCTGATGATCCGGCGCTCTGCATTCACCTGGTTGACCGGCCACAGGATCATGCTGATCACAAATGCTGCAACCGCCACACCGAAGACCATTCCGAGCATCCTGTTCACAAGATTCAGGGCCACCGCCCGGATGAGTTTATCCACCACGAATGCGGCAAGATGAACCACCAGGACAATCGTGACAAAAGCCACAGCGAAAGCAATCACATTGATATGCTCGGGTGCGATATTGAAAATGGAATTCAGCAGATCGGCGAATAAGGGTCTGAACTGTATCGCTCCCACGATGCCCAGCACCAGCGCCAGCAGGGAGGCGGCCATATAGACCAGTCCCTTCTTGAATCCCCGGTACAGTGCAAATGCCAGCGGGATCAGGAATATGATGTCCAGCACATTCATCAAGCCCTGTTAAAAAGGCACAAATTAACGGAATTCTTTGAATAATTGATAACTTTATTGATATTGCAATCTGGTTGCCATGGAGATCAGAAAATTCAGAACAGCGTACGACCTGGAATTGATCCCCGCATCCCATGAAGGGATCACCCTGGGAGACCTTGTGTGGGATTCCATGTTCGGTCCCCCGGAGTTCACCAGAAAAGGTATGCCCAATACCATCTATACTGCATTTGTAGATGCGGGATTGATTGACCAGGAAGCCTGGCAAATGTTCAGGGATGAGAGCCGGAATGCGGGACTATCCCAGGCACATTTTGCCACCAGGACCATCGATGTGGATGTGGAATTCGTCAACGAGTTCCGGCATCCCAAAATTGGCGTCATCACCGGCGAGGTAAAAATGCTGAAGATCAGTAAATTCACCTTCGGTGATCTCCAGGTGCGCCGGATGGATGATCTGCTGCGAATCAAGATCGACCGGTTTCTCGAGCAGATGAAGGCCACCCGGTGGAACGCGTATGACGGAAGTATCAGAAGGGTGTTTATGATCACCGAGCTATATTACGGGACCATCAAGCTGGTCGTGGAAAAACAGTACAGCGCCGCACTGGATTCCTTTCTTGAAAAATCAATCCTCAAAGCCCTGTCCAGGTCTGAAGGGAGCTTCGCCACAGAATATGAATTTTCCCACGACAATGTCCCCTTCGCCATGCGCATTGAGCGCGTGCGCAATTTTAACGGCTGAACCCGGATCCGGTGTCTGCGGTTATCTGTGTCTCCGGTCCAGTTTCCATTTCCCGAATACGATCCTCCCACTCAGCGCAAGGTTAAAGGACAGGTCATTCCCCGAATAATTGAACAGGTTCCATTCCGGCCGCCAGTCCAATCCGAGCTGAAACGGACCAATGAGTATATAGGTACCCAGATCAAGGGCGAGTGCTCCGAAGAATTCATCGTACCGACGGGTGTAACCGATCCCGCCTCCGGCTCCGCCGTAAATGGCAAAATTTCTTCCGGGTGTGAAATTCATCAGTTTCAGTCCCGTGAATTTCCAGGAATCATTGGCCCATCCCATGTTGAACTCATGTCGGCCCAGCTTTTGCAGGGAAAGCTCCGCACCACCATAGGAATTGCCCGAAACCCCAAAGATCCCCCTCGCACCGATCCCGGTCTGTGCGGTTGCTTCGAAGAAAAGGGAGGATAAAATAACTGCAGCGGTAATCATATATCTGAATTGTCTCATCGTTCTGCGTTTTTGATTGTATCATTATCCCTGTAACAAAAATCTTTCCAAACTGTAAGGACAGGGAAACCCGTCGGACGTTGCAACAAACTGTCCTGTCATCTAACGGAGACCGGCGGGATCAGCTTCAGGATATCTTTCAGTTTTTCCACCCGGTGGAACCGTTCGGCCCCGGGTTCCTCATCCACCTCTTCGTGTGCCCAGGTGGTATGGTAGGGAACATGGATGGCATAAGCTCCCAGCTTCAACGGAGGCAGAATGTCTGACTTCATGGAATTGCCGATCATCAGGAATTCCCGCGGTATGATATCCAGGTGATGGAGGAGCTGCATGTAATTTTTTTTCTTTTTATCGCTCATCACCTCAATGTGGTGGAAATAGGCGGTGATTCCTGAACGGGTCATCTTTCTCTCCTGGTCCAAAAGATCACCTTTCGTGGCCACGATGAGCCGGTAACGGGGAGATAACTTTTCCAGGACCGGCTTGACGTCCTCCAGCAGTTCGATGGGACGTTGCAGCATTTCCTTCCCGATCCCCAAGATCTTCGCAATGGTGTCCGAGGTTACAGTTCCTTTGGTCAGCCGGATGGCACATTCCACAAGCGAAAGCATGAATGCCTTGATACCGTAACCGTACAATTCCAGGTTGGCCATTTCTGTTTCGTACAGCACGGCAGCCGCATCCCTTTCCACCCCGTAAGCGGAGACCAGCCTGATGAATGCTGTTTCAGCCTCTTTGTAATAGGGTTCATTCACCCAGAGCGTATCGTCCGCATCGAAACCGATGACCTTTATTTCTTCCGTGATCAAAATCTGGATTTTTTCGGGTCAAAAGTAATGATTCTGCCGGACCCGGCCATGTTGAACTCCTGCATCCGTTTATTTTAATACACCGGGCCCAGGTCCCTCGGGAAGATCTCCTCGGCGGTGACAGTAAGGCTGCGCATTCTCAGTGATCCCGGACCATTTTCATGATCCATAAAAAACCCCAGTCCGGTTAGTCTCCCGCTCAGTACCGAACCCGAATCGATATCAATGGAAGCGATCCGGCCATTGTCCTCATGCTTCCGGATGCACAGGTCATTCTCCACGAATAAGAAATTTTTCTGACCGTTCCGGGTAATGAACCGCTTGAGTTTCAGAACAGGGGTGTGACCGTGAACGACCAGGAATCCGTCCCATTGGTGTGGATTGCTGTTATAGAATTCCTCCCTCACCCACAGAAACGAATCCTCCGGGTTGAGATAATGGTTCACCATGTATTCACGAAGGTCCCTGTAAGTCTTCATCCGGATCTGCTCTTCAACAGGTATGGACGGAGTGATGCCCGCATGCACCGCCAGTACTTTGAACCGTTCTGTCAGAGAGACCACATGACTCATTTTCAGATTCCGGAAAAAATCCAGGTGCTTTTGTTCCAGGCCTGACTGAAAACTGAAAAAACTGGTAAACCCGAATGACTGAAGGGTAGCCTCTCCCCCGTTGTAATACCATAACTCGATGGGATTGTATCCAATCCCCGCATGTTCCATGGCATCGAGCATCATCATTTCGTGGTTCCCCAGCAGGCAATGTACCGGAACTTCCAGCCCCAGGATCCGGTCGACCACCTCCCGGGAATGTGGTCCGCGATCGATATAATCCCCCACAAACACGATCTCCTCAGGTTTGAAAGATTGCACATGTCCAAGCAGCCTGTCCAGCAGACGGATCTCACCGTGGATATCCCCGATAAACCAGTAATTCCTCATGGATGATCAAAATACACAAAAAATGTATTTTTGATTCATGAAACGGATGAAACTTACCAGAAAACAGTGGTTCGGACTGATCACCCTGATCGTATTGCTCATCGCTTCCTACCTGGTCACCACCGAACCGTGGAAAAAATCTTCCGGAAACAGGGATTCGGAGGAATCCCGGCAGGAAGAAAGGCACAAAAACAGATAATATAAAACATGATGAAATTCCTTCAGAATGACCGGTAAAAACACTATCTTAGGTAAAACTTAAAAAAATGGGACTTGTTTCTTTTATTAAAAATGCCGGAGATAAAATTTTTAAATCCGAAGAAAAACGTGAACAGGAAAAGGCCGCATTGATCCTTTCTCACATCAAGAAATTTGGCTTCGATACGAGCACAATAAAAGTTGCTGTGGATGACGAGACTGTTACACTCACAGGAGAGGTGGATTCTTACTTGAATAAGAACAAAATCATCGTTACGGCAGGGAACGTGAACGGCATCTCCAAAGTGGATGACAGGATGACCGTGAAGATTCCCGAACCGGTTGCACCGCCAGCGCCCGAAAAGCAGTTTTATACGGTGAAAAAGGGCGATTATCTGTCGAAAATTGCCAAGGAGGTATACGGGAACGCCAATAAGTACAATATCATCTTTGAGGCAAACAAACCCATGCTGAAGGATCCGAACCTCATCTATCCCGGTCAGGTGCTTGTTATTCCACCGCTGGATTGATTGCAGGCCTCTGTTTCCGCTACACCTTCTGAAGGCTGCCGGACATCTCCTGCAGCCTTTTGATTCTTTCCTGCACGGGAGGATGGGTGCTCAGCAGGCTCTGGATCCCACCCAGGAAAGGATTGACAATAAAGAGGTGACTGTCCGCGGGTGTGCCACGTGTGATGGGATGCAGTGCGACTCCCTGGTGCAGTTTGTTCAGGGCATTCGCCAGCCCCATCGGTTGCTTGGAAATTCTTGCCCCGCCTTCATCGGCGGCATATTCCCGGACCCTTGAAATGGCCATGCGGATCAACAGGGCAGCGATCGGGAACAGCAGCACGGCAATCAGTATCAAAGGATTCCTGCTTCTCGAAGCAGTGCCGTATCTTCCCATCTGTCCCAGCAGGGTAATGGCCCCCGCAATGGAAGCCGCCACGGTACCGATCAGGGTATCTCTGTTTTTCACGTGTGTCAGCTCATGGGCCATCACACCGGCAAGTTCTTCATCATTGAGGAGCTTCAGGATCCCTTCTGTGGCTGCAACCGCCGCGTGCGACGGATCCCTTCCCGTGGCAAAAGCATTGGGAGATTTTCCGGGAACAATGTAAACCTTCGGCATGGGTAATCCTGCTTCCGCAGCAAGCGCCTCCACAAGGCGGTATAAACGGGAATTGTCTTCCCGCACCACCTCCCTGGCAGCATATCGCTTCAGCACAATTTTATCGCTGAACCAGTAACTGATAAAATTCATTGCCAGGGCCAGGATGAAAGCGATGACCGCTCCCTGCCGGCCGCCGATCATTCCGCCTGCCAGGACGAATATGACAGTCAGAAATGACAGGAACAGGAAAGTTTTAAAATTGCCTTTCATCTTTTTTGTTTTATTTAGGATCGGTCCTTTGAAATTAGAAGTATTCTCACGAACTTTATGTGTTAACCGTTCAGAAATGAAAATAAAGCACTGAAATTATCCATCACTAAATTGATATAACATGGCAACATTAAAAGTAATTGAATTATTGGCTTCTTCAGACAAAAGCTGGGAAGATGCTGTAAAAAATGCTGTTAAAACTGCAAGCAAAACGGTAAAAGGCATTCGTTCGGTGTATATTCAGGATCAGATGGCAGTGGTCAAGGACAACAATGTGATTGAATTCAGGGTCAATGCCAAGGTAACTTTTGAAGTGCTTGATTAAGTTTTCCAGCCTCCATTTGCATCCCTGATCCCATTTCCACTGTGCCTTATCCGGACCCACAAATCATCGCCTTTTATAATCTGGAAAAAGATGATGATGACTTCCTGCCGGATAAACGTGGCATCGCTATGGCCCTGAGATTTCGACGATCTGCCAACCAGTAGGTCCAGGGGTCGCCTTCATACAAAGCCTTTTAAACACATAGCAAGAGATTCATTCTACAAACTGGCATACATCCCCTATCTAAAGAAAAGGGGAACCGTGTTTGCAAAAAGCCGGCGGCTGATGTTTGACAACGACTAATCGACCACGCAATGAAATTGAAAGACTACCCCACCCTCAACCGGGAATGGGACAAGGGAAAAATAAAATCCACAACGAAAGAGCACCTGAAAGAGATCGGTGAATTGCAGTATAAAATGTATGCCCAGCAGAAATACAGCCTGCTGATCGTATTCCAGGGAATCGACGCTTCCGGAAAGGACGGGCTTACCCGGGGGCTGCTCAGGTATTGCAATCCCGTCGGCATCAAAGTCAAGAGCTTTAAAAAACCCACACCGGAGGAGTATGCCCATGACTTCCTGTGGCGCGTCCATCAGGAGACCCCGGCCAGAGGTGAGATCCAGGTATTCATCCGGTCACATTACGAGGATATTCTGGTCCCCTCGGTGGAAGGGTACTACCCCGAAGAGCTTATCGAGAAGCGCTTTGGGCTGATCAATGATTTCGAAAAATTGGTGGCGCACAATGACACCAGGGTGCTCAAATTCTATCTCCATGTTTCTCCGGATATCCAGAAAGAAAGGCTGATGGAACGGGTGGAAATGAAACGAAAACACTGGAAACACAAAGACGGCGACTGGGAAACACGGGAGAAAACAACAGCGTATCTGAAAGTGTATGAGCGGATCTTCCGGGAATGCCATGAACCACCCTGGCATATCGTTCCAGCTGATAAAAACTGGCAGAAACTGTATGCTGTTTCGGAAGTGGTGCTGAAAACCCTGAAGGATCTGGAACTGGCCTGGCCCGATCTTCAGTCGGAGATCTTCGGCCAGGAAAAAAAGGCTTAGTTCCAAAAAGGTATCCCCGGTTAAAACAGAAAAAAGGTGCCCTTATGAGACACCTTTTTTCTTTACATGTAAGGGCTGTTTCGCAACGTTTTTACTGCTGCTGTACCTTGACCACGATCTGGATGGACCCTCCAGCACCCGTTTCAATGGATACGACCTTTATCAGTCCCATTTTCGAACCACCGGTTTTATCCTCATCGGTAGTAAAGGCGATCACCTGGTTTGACTCAATTTCATTGACTTTTGTCAGGGATGCCCCTTCAGCATTCTCCACGATCAGCAGATCATCCTCCGCACCATCAAATTGGGCAACAGTCAGTGTTGTCTCGGTGAACCTGGTTGAATTCCTTGTGGACCAGGTCTCCGGTCCGTTTTCGTTGAAGAATACAGATGTGATATCCTCATCATCGGGAGCGGCCAGTGTGGCTAGATTGGTGACACCATAGAAATACATGAAATCGATCAGGGCTGCATTGGCTTTCGCATCAACAAGATTATACACTTCCCCGTTTGAAGATGCGAAGGAACTTCCCGTGGCGGACTGGTGAGAACCCAGGGTCTGCGTCCATTCATCAATCGGACCACCCGTTTTCTCCACAGTGATGGTAAAAGTCTTGCTGTCGGACATGATATTCTCGTCTGTCACGGTAAAGACATAGACATAAGCCCCATCATTGAGGGGAGCAATCAGGGTCACCTGATCTGAATAATTATCCTTCGGGATATCGTTATCGGGGTAACCGGTCAGGGTGATGCCATCCCTGGTAATTGAGAAGGATGCCAGGTCGGAAGTTCCCACGGTCGCCAGCCAGGAAAATTTAAGTTCGGCGCCGGGTTCCACGGTCTCATCCGCATCAATGTATTCACCACCGAAGAATTGCAGATTCGGTCCCAACATTTCTTCTTCACCGCAGCTATGGAACAAGCCAACAAGCCCGATGAACAATACAGGAAAAAAAATAGCTAATCTCTTCATTTCGTTTGATTTTATTCGTTATTAATAATAATTTACCACTGGATGGTTTTGCACCGTCGAAAATAATGAAATAATTCCACAATCCTTCCGCACATTAATCACCGTCCGGTACAGGCAATACTTAATTTCCCGGTGCTTTTTTAATCATACACATTATTTCACGATCTCCAGCACAAGCGCTACCATTCCCCTGTATGCCACATCGGTAGTAAACCGGATGGTCTCTCCCCCCCTGAACTGCACATTCCCGGCCAGTTCCCCCTTCAAAGCATTGCTGACCTTCTGGTCATACGTGGTCCCCTGACCACGGTTGATGGCATCATTTAACAGGTTATAATCCAGTTTCTGGACGGATACGACGATTGCAATGTAATCCCTGTTGCCCTGCTCATCAGGGTAAAGCGAATAGTCTTTCGGAAAGAGCCTTGTCCCCGTGATACCGCAGTAAGGAGAATGTTTTTCCGTATAGGGGAACAGTACATAACTGGTCCTGTCGGTCTCTTCCCCGAAAATATAGGTGTAACATTCCAGTGAATTGGTAATCTCCACTTTGAAATCCGTGTCCGGCCTCAGGTCAGATGCTGAGATGAACGTGATCCCCGGTCCGTAATTAAAGGGAATGTACTCGCCAGTCGCGTTGATGACAAGCCCGATTTCCACATCCAGCATGTTGGAGACAACCGCTTCCGCGTCTCCCATGGGATACAATCCGTATGCCTCCCGGGTAAAATAATCGAAATCATTATAACGGATCCAGCATATTCCTTCCGATCCCCATTCTTCACCCCAGCTGTTCATAATCTGAAACGCACCGCCCTGGTAATAATCATCATAGCCAATCACACACATGGCATGTCCGCCGAATCCCATCATGTTGTAGTCCGATCTTGCCGGCTGCCAGAAGTTCCTTCCGTTCATATCTGACATGAAGCTGCCACCCACCATCATCCCCACTACGACCGGTGCCCCCTGTGCCAGGTTCTGTTTGATTGCCAGCAGGTCCGTACGGTAATCATCCCCGCCCAGCGTCAGGCGGTTAAATCCTTTTGTTCTGAAAGAAGCAGCAGCTCTTTTTTCCGAATCGGTCGGCACTTTTGCACAGGAAGACTCATCATATGCAAACCGGGAGAATGGCAGCGCACCTCCATGCTGCATCACCTCCATCGCCCGCTGCATATAGGTACCCTGGCAATTGGGCAATGCAATCTGGTTGTATACATAGGAAGGACTGAAAGTCACCTGGTCCGGGTCCTGTCCGGTGGACCTGGCATGAAGAATGGTGCGGGCCGCATAAGCAGATGACCATCCCACGCATGAACCCTGCATTCCCTGGTTCAGGCGCCGGGGACAATATTCCAGCAGGGATACAGTTTCCGGAAGGGGGTTTTTGATATTATCAGCGAGCGGTTCAAATACTTCTGCTTCATCATAAATGGCTTCATCCATCTCCAGGCCGGTGCCGAAAAGCATGCTCTGCAGGGCAGTGCTGGTCGTCTGATTTGTCCTTGTCAGAAGGAAGAAAGCCCCTACGCCCAGTGCTACCAGCACAATCGCAATCTTCGGGTTCTTTTTAAACAAATTCAGCAATGCCGGCAGCAGCGCATAGATCAACCCTCCGCTACCACAACTGCTGGTTGCTCCGCCACTCCGTCGGGAAATGGGCTGCTGAGGCCCCGGAGAATCACTGTCTTTATGAATTCTTATCGGCATGATTCCAAATGAAGTTGTTATAGGTTGGTTCTTTCGAACTTATCTTCTTCTTGTCCCCACTCCTAGCACCCCCAGTAATCCGCGTGCAAGTTCCCGGGCTACCGTTCTTCCCACCTGGCGGACCATGGTATTTTTACTCACTTTTTCAATGACACTTTCTTTTTTCCTGGGGGATGGTGCTTCCCGGGAGTCTTTCTTCAATTTTTCCTGGTGTTCTTTTTTTTGCGAAACTTCAATTTTTTCCTTCAGGATTTCGTAGGCTGTTACCGTGTCCACCCTCTTTTCATATTTCCGAACCAGGTTTGAACCGGTAACCAGCGCGCGGATCTCGTCTCCGGAAAGCACATCCATTCTGGTCATGGGCGCCCGCATATACGTGGCTGCCAGGGGAGTCGGCGTTCCTTTTTCATTCAGTGCCGTGACCAGCGCTTCGCCGGTTCCCAGGGATGTGATGAGTTGATCCGTCTGATAAAATTCGGTCAGCGGGTAATTTTCAGCGGTTCGTCCGATCGATTTCCTGTCCCTCGCAGTGAATGCCCGAAGTGCATGCTGAACTTTGAGGCCCAGTTGACCCAGAACTTTATAGGGAATATCTGTGGGATCCTGGGTGCAGAAAAATACACCCACCCCCCTTGAACGGATGAGCTTTATAATGGTCTCGATCTGATTCACCAGTGTTTCTGATGCTTCACTGAATACCAGGTGGGCTTCATCGATGAAGAGCGCCAGTTTTGGTTTGGGGAGATCCCCCTGCTCGGGGAAAGAAGCAAAGATCTCTGCCAGCAGACTCAGCATGAAAGTGGAAAACAGTTTTGGCCGGTTCTGTATATCGGTGAGACGAATGATGGATATGTATCCGTTCCCCTGATCATCATGCCGGAGCAGATCATTTACATCAAAGGAGGGTTCCCCGAAGAACTGTTCGGCACCCTGCTGCTCCAGCTCCACAATTCTGCGCATGATCGCACTCACCGATGCAGGGGAAATTAATCCATATTCCGCATTGATCCATTCTTTGCCTTCATTGACCGAATATTGAAGGATTTTCTTAAAATCCCTGAGGTCCACCAGGGGAAGCTTATGATCATCGCAATATTTGAATAGCACGGAAATTACTCCTGACTGCACATCATTCAGTTCCATGAGTTTGGATATCAGCACCGGGCCAAATTCCGTTACCGTGGCCCTGAGCGTAACCCCGTCACTGCCCGAAATGGTCATCAACTCCACGGGCATGGATTTCGGCCGGTAAGGTAATCCGATCTTTTGATGCCTTTCAGCAATCGCTTTATTTTCTTCGCCGGACTGCGCCAGTCCGCTCAAATCTCCCTTGATGTCCATGAGCAGGACCGGAACCCCTTGCTCCGACAGTTGTTCCGCTATAATCTGGAGAGTCTTTGTCTTCCCGGTGCCTGTGGCTCCCGCAATCAATCCGTGCCGGTTCATTGTCTTCAACGGCACACGTATGTATGTCTCCGGAATACATTCACCGTCCAGCATGGCACCGCCCAAGAGGATAGAATCACCTTTAAACCGGTAACCATTGATCATACTTTCCCTGAAAGATTCTCTTCTTTCCATACCAATCCCATGAATTTTTACTGTCTTTCTGCGTAAAAGACCGGTCATTTATCTCCTGACCCTTCCGCCCAGAAGTCTGTCCTGAAGTTTCTTCAATTCCTCCCACTGACCCTGAAGAGCAAGTCCCGCCTGTTCCGGCCATGTGCCGGGATCATGTGCCCTGAATCTCGCTCCTCCTTCGCCGGTCAGTATCGAGCCGATCCTCTCTGCTTTACTTTCCGCCAGTTTTTTCCAGGTATCAATACCGCTGTTTTTAAGGATCCCTTCGATGACGGGACCGATCCCTTCAACGATCTTCAGATCATCCAGCACAATTTTCTTTCCCAGCATAGCTTTTGCCGTTTCCGCATCGAAATCCGGCCTGACATCTTCAGCCCCGGTCCCCCCCGTGTCTCTGATTATTTCCTTTGTAATGACTTTGGGTTTCCTGAGAAAATATCCGATCAGGAAGCCAAGGATGGCTGCTATGAGTAATGCAACAACAATAAACAGCAAATCGGAAGCAAATCTTTCGCTCATTTTAATAGAATTTAGTTAACAGTGATTTCCACTCTGCGATTTAATTTCCGGCCGTCTTCAGAGTCATTGGACGCGGCCGGCCGGGTATCGCTGCGGGAAACAGTTCTGATCCGCACCCCGTCGATACCATTTTTGATGAAATAGTCCCTGGCGGCTTCGGCGCGAAGTTTCGCAAATTTTTCATTGGCCTCGTACGAACCCCTGTTATCCGAATGACCTTCTATGATAACCGATGCGTCTGTTGTGTTCCGGAGATAGGTCCTGAGTGATGACAGATACATATCATCATCCGTGCCTGCCTTCATTTCGGCTGATGCAAAATCGAAATAGTAAATCCGGGTTCCAATCTCACGTATGTGATCAAGTGCAATTGCCGCCGAATCTTCCACTGGCTTCGATCCCGCATCTTCGGCAACAGTTTCCGCCGGAAGGGTTTGTACTGCTTCTGCCTGCATGGCCCGGTCAACACCTCTGCAATCATCCCGGATCCTGCAGACATACCAGTAGGAGGCAAAAATAATCCAGCCGGCCAGCAGCAGAAAGAAAAACAAGTAGGGTCGTTTCATTGATTGAATTTTAAATGGTTAGCCAGTTGTTGTCGAGAGAAAAAAGTATATTATAAAACAGCTCTGAGATTACTGTGATAAAAAAAGCTTACCTTTATTCAAGCTCCAGGGAAAAAAGACAGTATTGAAATTTAGCCAATTATTGCTATTTTTAAAAGAAAAAATTGAAATTTTGGTTCCTGAGCAAAAACAATATTTTAAAAAGATTTTTCAACTAAAAAAGGTGAACAATGGCAAACGTTAAAGAAATCGAAGGCATCGGACCAGCAATGGGCGTCAAACTTGAAAAAGCCGGTATCAAAACCTCTGCATCCCTGTTAAAAGGCGGAGCATCGAAATCAGGCAGAAAGAACATCGCTGACAAATCAGGCATTCCCGAGTCCAAGGTTTTGGATTTTGTAAACATGGCGGATCTGATGCGCATCAGTGGCATCGGTGGAGAGTTTGCAGAACTGCTTAAGGCTGCCGGAGTGGATACGATCAAAGAACTGAGGACCAGGAATGCGGAAAACCTTCATCAAATGCTGTTAGAAGTTAACAAGAAAAAGAAGGTCACAAGAAGGGTGCCTTCGCTGGGTATGGTGAAGAATTTCATAGAAAAAGCCAAGGCCACTGACCCGACAGTGACCTATTAATTGGCCCTTTGAATTCAGTTCTTCCGAAATCAATCACAGAGGCTATCCATTTTGGGTAGCCTCTATTTTTATTATATTACCGCTTTTATTGCCTCTCCTCGCGGCGTGCCGCGAGGATCCTTTAGCCAGGCAGACAGTGTGCCGGAATAACGAGACTGATGCCCCTGACAAAAAGATACGGATATATCGCATTTTATGACCTGGACAGAACCATACTCACCGGGAACAGTGCCACGAGCCTGGTGGAAGAAGCCAGGAAAAGGGGAATCATGACCGGGCAGCAGTTCCGGCATGCACTCTATCTATCCCTGCTTTATAAACTGGACTGGTGGGATCCGGCGAGGATCATCACCAGGATGCTCTCCTGGCTGAAAGGATTGCCTGAATCTTCGGTCAGGCAGCTCTGCCGGGAAGTATTTGATCAAACGCTCAGAGAGACCATCCGGCCGGAGATCCTGAAAGAGATGGAAAAACACCGAAAAAAAGACGGTGCCAATGTATTGCTTTCGTCCGCTACCTCCCTCATCTGTGAACCTGCCGCCATTCACCTGGGACTGGACGATGTGATCTGCACACAACTTGCAGCCATCGACGGGATCCTCACCGGCTCCACCAGGGGGAAGCTGGTGTATGGCCGGGAGAAAAGACACAGGCTTCTGGACTATTGCCGACAACACGGTTATGATCCCGGTAAAGCTTATTATTACGGAGATTCAAGGACAGATTCCCACGTGATGGAAGCGGTGGGGCACCCGGTGGCAGTCTCCCCGGACAAAAAACTGTATGCCATGGCCATTGAAAGAAAATGGGAGATCCTGGAAATTATTCCTGCTTTGCTTTAATAAGTGCAATCCATACTTTTTGTACCTTTTCGTGGTAAATAAATTTCCCATGATAACCTTCATGTCGATTTTTGCTTTCCTTGCAACCTTTCAGTTTGGAATTTCTACACGGATTGATCCGTTGCCAAGTGAAATGCAGCCGAACAATTACACCGGCCTCTACACTGTAGCAGCAGGTGATGTAATCCTTACCCTCTCCATGCATCAGGATGCAAACAACATGATCACAGGGAAACTGGAAAGCAACAATGGAAATCAGTTCGCCCTGGAAGGAATGGTCAGCGAAGGGGTTGCTGCCGGGGCATGTTCCGGGAGCGAAGGATATCTTTATTTTGAAGCATACCTGGATGGAGAAGATCTGACCTTCTCTCTCATTGAACCGGACGAATTCAACATGCCTGTTTACGAAACTGCACAGTATTTCGTATTCCGCCGTGGGACCCGCCATTCCCCGCAATCCACCCAGCAGTCGCCCGAACCAGCATCCACCAATCGAACATCCTCCGGGGACCAGGTGGCTGCTTCGCCCCGGACCACCTCCCCAGCAAAACCGCTGTCCGGAAGCGAGGTTGTCAGGGATGAACTGAACGGCTTCAGTTTTGTAAAACCGGAAGGATGGGTGCACCAGTATGCGGACGGACAAATATTGCTGGGCTCACATACCATACCTGGCCTGATCTCTGTTTTTCCGCACCGGGCCCGGAACAGCCAGGAGATGCAGGAGCTTATGAAACAGGGCTTCCAGGAAGAGGGAGTGTCCCTTTTGCTTCAAAGTTCCCTGCAACAGCGGAGCGGCGGGATGATCACAGGGACCTATGGGGGAACCGTACAGGCCGAACAGGCCAGGGGGCACGGAATAGGACTGCTGAGTCCGCACGGGGGCGGTGTATTTGTGATGGCAGTTAGCACCCCGCAGAAACTGGGTCAACCTATCATGGATGCCGCTGAATATATTGTTCAAAATACCAGCTTTCAAAAACAGGAGGTGGGCGACCGGGACCTGGTCAGTCATTTTGCAGGTGAGTGGGCATGGACCAACGGATACAGAACCGAGTGGATGACGTTTTACCCCGACGGTACCTATTCGGATCAGGCGGAAGCAGGCTATTCGGGAAATTTTACAGACGGGGCGGGGAACGTTTCCGGAAACTGGGGAGTGGCGAATGAGAACAGTAATACAGGAAGATGGGTCGTTCGCGGCAACAGGGAATCCGGAGTAATCACAGTTGTTCATCCCGACGGACGAAGGGTGAATTATGAGTACAGTGTGTATGTGGAAAGGGGCAAAAAATTTTACAGGGAATATCTGATGAACGGTTACCATTACAACAAACAGAAGGACTTTTAACAGGTTATCTTATGTTTCACATCATTGAACTATCCGGCATCACCAAGACATTTGGACCGGTGGTGGCTGTAAATGATCTGTCCCTTTCGGTTCCGGAAGGAAGCATTTACGGGTTCATCGGTCCCAATGGCTCCGGAAAGACCACCACCATCAGGATGATCATGAAGATCATGTATCCCGATCGTGGTACCCTGCGGATCAGGGGAAAAGAACCAGATGTTACGCGGCATGAAAATATCGGGTACCTTCCCGAGGAACGGGGATTGTATAAAAAAATGAAGCTCGCAGAATTGCTCCAGTTTCACGGAGAGCTGAATAACGGAAAAGACCTGGTAACAGGAATCGATTACTGGCTCAACCGGCTGGACCTGCTTGAATACAAGCATAAAAAGGTGGAGACATTGAGCAAGGGGATGAAGCAGAAGTTGCAATTCATTGCCACCATCCTCCACCGACCTGAGATCATCATACTGGATGAACCATTCAGCGGCCTGGATCCCGTGAACGCAGATCTCATGAAGGATGTGATTTTGGACCTGCAAAAGGAAGGGGCTACTATCATATTCAGCACCCACGACATGTCCATGGCGGAAAAAATGTGCGATTATATCTTTATGATCCACAGAGGTAAGAAAGTGCTGGACGGAACCCTGACCTACATTCAGGACCAGTATGGAAACGACACCATCAGGATCCAGTCTGATATGGGAATGAAGGCACTGGAGGGAATGTCCGGTATCGAGAAGGTCAACAATTTCGGGAAGCTGCAGGAAGTCAGGGTCGCTACGGGGACCGATCCGCAGCAGCTTCTTTCCGATCTCCTGAAAAAGACACGTATTACAAAATTTGAGATCACCAGACCCTCGCTGAATGATATTTTTATCCGGATTGCATCACCGGAAAGGAAGGAGGTGAACCATGAATAAAATCATGACGCTTTTCAAGCGGGAATACCGTGCGGCGGTAAGGACCAAAAGCTTTATCATCGGACTGATCCTTGTGCCTATATTCATGGGTGGGGGATTTCTGGCTGTAATCCTCATGGAGAACCGGCAGGATACCGATGATAAAAAGATCGTAGTGATCGATCACTCAGGCCTGGTTGAGGATGCATTGCGGGAAGCCGTAAACCACAGAAACCAGCATGAGATCTATAACCATGAAACGGGCGAAAAGATCATGCCTGCATACCTGGTTGAATTTATCGCACCTGATCTTTCGGACAGAATCGGACAGCAACTGGAACTATCAAACCGGGTGAAAGCATCCGGTCTGCATGCATTCATTGAGATCGGTCCGGATATCTTTCATCCTGCCAGCGATACCGGTGCGTTCATTAGGTATTATTCGGAGCACTCATTCATGGATAACATCCGCTACTGGTTCGGAAATACAATCAATAATCATCTGCGGCAGGTACGTGTATCCGAACTAAATCTTGATCAGGAACAGTCCGACGCTCTGTTCAGGTGGATCGATGTTGAGGGAATGGGACTGGTTTCGGTGGATAAAAAAACAGGGGTACAGCAGGAAGCACGGGAAGCCAATGAGTTGCAATCGTTCCTGGTACCCTACATCATTGTGTTGCTGATGTTCATGCTGGTCATGATGAGTTCGGTGCCCCTGCTCAGCGCAGTAATGGAAGAAAAATCCGAGAAAATCGCAGAGGTACTGCTGGGTTCCATCACTCCGTTTCAATTCATGGCCGGTAAGGTCCTGGGTGGAATCGGCGTTTCACTCACAACCGCAATCATTTACGTGGCAGGCGGGATCATTACCGCACGGCTGACAGGGTTTGGGTCAACCATCCCTTATGAGATCCTTCCCTGGTTCTTTGTTTATACGATCCTTTTTATCATCATGGTCGGATCGGGTATGGCCGCTCTGGGTGCCACATGCAATGACAACAAAGATGCCCAGTCACTCCAGTTCCCTGCAATGTTCCCGGTGATATTGCCGCTTTTTGTCATCATGCCTGTGATTCAGAATCCCACCGGCAGTCTGGCCACAGCCCTTTCCCTGATCCCCCCATTCACACCGCCCATCATGATGACCAGAATGGCCACACCGGTCACAATCCCATTGTGGCAACCAGTTATCGGCCTGGTGGGAGTTGTTCTTTTCACGGTGTTCACAGTCTGGATCGGAGCTCGGATCTTCAGAACCGCGATCCTGATCCAGGGTCAGAAACCTACTGTATCCAACCTGTTTAAATACGCATTCAGGAATTAATCACCCGACCTGAGTGCTTTTTGAAGAAGAATAATGTAAATTCATTTTCGGCCCCATTTTTGATGTTGAATTCATGACAAGCATCGAAAGTTTAGATCACAACACGAACATCATGATGGCAATAACCATGGATCATTCAGTACTCCGAAGAATCTGCAGGAACCTGTCAGCTATAGTCCTGGCATTAAGTGCCACCCTCCCCTGTCTCTCCCAACGGGATAACCAGGCAGAAATTGACAGGAAGGTGCGTGCGTTCCTGAGCGAACATTCGGGCGAATGGTATGACATGAATGTACCTGTAAAAGACGGAAAGCTCCTGTATGATCTGATCCTGGAGAACAATTACAAGCATGCGCTGGAAATAGGCACTTCCACTGGCCATTCATCCATCTGGATGGCCTGGGCGCTGAGTAAGACGGGCGGCAAATTGATCACCATAGAGGTGGATGAAAAAAGGCACAGGGAAGCTTTGAAGAACTTCAAGGAAGCGGGAGTCTCTGAATTTATTGATGCCAGGCTTGCCGATGCCCATGTTTTGGTTGAGAAGCTAAAAGGCCCTTTTGATTTTGTTTTCAGTGACGCGGATAAATCGTGGTACCGGAATTATTTTCTCGCTGTGGATCCCAAGTTGATGGTCAATGGCTGCTATACCACCCACAATGTATCGGACAGGCCGGGGTACGGGTCCAATTCCGATTACCTTGAATTCCTCAGGAGTCTGCCACATTACAGGACCACCGTAAACAGTGAGGGCAATGGAATGTCCATCAGCTACAAGATAGCCGAACGGTAGATCAATCAGTTCCTTCCTTTTCTCAGGTATGTTCTGAGCTGCCTGAAGCCTTCCGAATTGTTCACCCTCGGGGTATATCCCAGCAAATCCCGGGCAGCGGTAATGTCAAACCAGTGGTTCGAACATAATTCTTTAATGGTATACCTGGTCATAAACGGCTCGGATTCGCTGCTGAATACCCTATGGAACCATTCGGACATTCCCGCAGAAATCAGCGCAAGCCTCTCCGGGACCTTTTTCTTTATGGGTTCATACCCCGCCACCTGGATGATCGAATTGATAAAATCCCATACCCGCGCGGGCTCCCCGTTGGCAATGAAAACAGCTTTACCGCAAGCCCCGGAATTGGACGCAAGTGCTTTTTCCGCAAGCACCAGGGCATCGGTCATATTGTCGATATAGGTTGTATCTTTGAAATATTCCTTATCACCGATCCTTTTTAAATTGCCCGAAGCAGCATTCCTCAGTATCCACGGGATCAGGCGCGAATCGTAGGGACCCCAGACAAGGTGGGGACGAAGGGAAATGGTTTTCAGGGAATCCGAATTGGCCTCCAGGATCAACTTTTCCGCGATGGCTTTCGTATCCGCATAGAAGGAGAGCTGCTTTTCAGGATAAGGATATGATTCATCAATCCCCTCCAGGTCGTTCCCATCGAAAACCACACTTGATGAACTGGTAAAAACGATCCTGGATACCCCGTGTTTCCTGCATCCTTTGATCACATTTTCCGTACCTGTTACGTTCACGGAGTAGAAATCCTTATAATTTCCCCAGTGACCCAATTTGGCAGCCAGATGGTAGACCACATCCCTGTCTTTGCAGGCATCCTCCACGGCTGCTGCATTTCTGATATCGGCCTGGATACTGTTTATACCCAGGGCCCAGTGAAGGGGGTATTCTCGCCTGGAAAGGCTGGTTATTCTGTGGCCATCGGCGATCAGCCGCTTGATGAGTGCCATCCCCATGAAGCCTCCGCCGCCGGTAACAAGTATGTTCATTATACCATTTTACAGCGACAAAATTAAGCATTCTCCGTCAATTGGCTTCCCGGGAATATTTTTAAATTGCATGACCGGTCACTTTTTCATGCATGAAGGGATTTTTCTACTTCCATTTTTTCATCTGGACCCTGTGCTTTTTATGCACTGCGGCCAGAGGCCAGGATCATCATACGCGTTATAACCTGCTTGATGTACTCGCTTATACTTTTGAGATTTCACTGCATGATACCTCTGATCTGATCCAGGTTAGGTCCGCAGTGGAAATAAGGTTTAAGTCAGCGGCAAACGGATTTTACCTCGATCTGAAGCAAAGGGACAGCTCGGGCAAAGGCATGGTGGTAAACAAGATCCGGTGGAACGGGAAACAGGTTCCGTTTCAACACAGGGGCGACCGGCTGGAGTTGACGATCCAGCCTGCATCGCCAGGGGAGGTAAGAATTTATCAAATTGATTATCAGGGGATTCCCAGAGACGGGCTGATCATTTCGGAAAATAAATTCGGCGACCGCACATTCTTCGGCGATAACTGGCCTGACCGGGCATCCCACTGGCTGACAGTGGTGGATCACCCATCGGACAAAGCCCTGGTGGAATTCATTGTGGAAGCACCCGGCCACTACCGGATCGTATCCAACGGCGCAAACATCTGTGAAACCAGGAATGCGGGACGGGTATTATCCGTCTGGAAAACCGCTGTGCCCCTTCCCACCAAACTGATGGTGATCGGTGTGGCCCGGTTTGCGGTTCAGCAACTGGAGAGTCCTTCCGGAATTCCAGTATCCGCATGGGTATTTCCACAGAACCGCGAGGAGGGGTTTTTGGATTACAGCATGGCCATACAACCACTGGATTTTTTCGAGTCTTTCATCGGACCCTATCCGTTTTCCAAGCTTGCCAACGTGCAGTCCCGTACCATTTACGGAGGAATGGAAAATGCGGGCTGCATTTTCTACCGGGAGGGTTCTGTGACAGGGAAACAGGATCATGAATCACTGCTGGCACATGAGATCGCACACCAGTGGTTCGGGGATGCGGTGACAGAGATGGACTGGCATCATATCTGGCTCAGTGAAGGTTTTGCCACCTATATGACCGATCTTTACCTGGAACACCGGTTCGGAAGGGATAGTTTCATATCCTCCCTGAAGCGTGAAAGGGAACTGGTGCTCCGCTATTCAACACGACGTTCCGCACCCGTGGTGGATACCACATTGCCTGTTTCAGTAAGGCTGCTGAATCCCAATAGCTATGAGAAGGCCGCCTGGGTGTTGCATATGCTGCGAAGGAGCCTCGGAGACCAACTGTTCCGGGAAACCCTCCGGGCGTATTATGCAAAGTACAGTTATGGGAATGCCCTTACGGAAGATTTCCGGCACGTGGTAGATTCCGTATCCGGGAAAGATTACGGCCCATTTTTCAACCAGTGGTTATACCAGCCCGGGCACCCTGTGATCTCTGCGCCATGGAGCTATGCACAGGGCCACATCCGTATCCGGGTGTTGCAGCACCAAAAAGGGCCATGTTTTGCATTTCCGCTGGATGTACAAATCGTCAAGGGACCGGAAAACGCATCCACGGAAACACTGTACATCGATACCCGCGAGCAGGCTTTCAGCATTCCCTGTGCAGGGCGACCGGTGGAGATCATCCTCGATCCGGGATCCTGGCTTCTGTTCGAACACCATGGTCCCTGAAATGCCCCTTACGTTTTCAGGTACCGGATCATGTCATCGGTCATCTTGAAGTACGTGTACCTGTATGAATGCTCCCCGGTGGCCCTGATCCCTTCCTCTGAAACCTGGTAGGTGCTTTTTTCACCGGCGATGCGCGAGAAATAGATATCGTGTGCTTTGTCCTCCGCGTCGATCATGGTGACGTGCACCAGGTTCTCATCCATGGCTGCATCCAGGCTTTGCATGCAGAGCGGACAGAAAAAATCGATCCGTTCTCCCTCCCTGATGGTGAATTGAGGATGCTTGATGCTTGTATAATTACCGATTTCAGGGTGCAGCAAAAGCAATCCTTTTTCCCTCTCCTGGTTCCGGATTTTGAAGATGATATAATCGCCAACCTTGAGATGACCCCTGCAATGCGGACATATGAAATGGTTCTCCATGGTATCTTGCTTTTTTGGGACGAGAATGGATTGTTTACAAGTTACTAAAACGGCCCCATGAAGTCAATAATCAGGGGCTGATTTCCCATCACTGGCATTGCATTTCATAATCTCTTATATTTATGAAATAAAATATCCAATCAACATGGACAAAAACCTCATCAAATCCAATCTGGGGATCATTCTTGCAGCGGGTGCGGTCTGGGGCCTGACAGAGTTTGCAGTCGGGCTGGGGCTTCAGAAATGCGGAACGCTTTACTCCGGGGCAATCCTGACAGGCATTGCATTTTTCTGGGTTTCTTTTGTATACAGTCTGACCCGCAGCATCTTCCCTGTACTCATCATCCTTGCCGTGGTGGTGTTTTTTAAAATGCTGGATGCTTTTCTGCTCCCCGTCACCTGGAATCACGGTTCCATCCTGAATCCTGTCTTTGCTTTTTTCATGCTTGCAGCGGGATTCCTGGTTCTGATCGCGCTTTTCAGGGACCGTTTTTTCTCCGCACTGACGAACCGTATTGCAGTGGGTGCAGGTGCAGCCTTGGTGGCCGCACTTCTTTTTCCGCTCGCGGGCTTTGTGACCGGTTCAAAGGCCTGTGTGTTCGCCGCCACGAACATACCCCAGTCCATTTATACCGCTCCGGTGGCCATGATCATTGCCATGAGCACCGTGCCCCTCGGGTACTTTGCCGCCAGGCGATATGCGGATTACATGTCCGGAAGCAGGCATGAGCGAACCAGGCCGGTCCTCGCACGGTTATGGGCACCTGCTGTTGTGATCGGTTGTTTGTTGATCGTCACAATTGTCAGACTGATTTGAATGTACCCGTGAATCACCCTTTATGAAGCACATTCACAGGCAGGTCCTGCAATATGTCAGATCCGGGGCGAAAGTTGCGCTGGCCACAGTGATCCGCAGTGCAGGGTCCACACCCCAGAAACCCGGGAGCTCGGCACTTTTCGGCCGGCAGGGACTTCTTGCCGGAACCGTGGGTGGCGGCATGCTTGAAGGCCGGGTGAAGTCCATCGCTGTGAATGCACTGGATTCCGGACTATCCGGGCAGTATGACTTCAACCTGGACAGCAGTCAGGGTGAGGAAGGAGCACTTTGCGGAGGGGAGGCCACGGTGCTCATTGATGCAGACCCGGGCGCCTTCCTGAAGCCATTTGAGGATCTGGAACGAACCATCGCCGGGCGTTCTGAGGGGATCCTGGTAACAATGTTTCAGGACGGGGATGATGGAGAGAAAACCATCCGGCGGTACTGGATCCCGGAAGGGGACAGCAACCAACTACCCCCTGACATCGATCCGGGCCTCAGGGATGCCATGAAGGAATATCTCCGGGAGGGAATTGCCCGGGATTTCCTGGAGATCACGCTGCCTCCTGATGAGGCCAGGCATAAATGGTATGTATTCTTTGAAAAAATTCGACCGCTTCCCGGACTGATCATCGCAGGGGCCGGTCATGTGGGCAGGGCGCTTGCGCATCTCGGTAGCCTGCTGGATTTTGAAGTGACCGTGGTGGATGACAGAAAGGAATATGCCAGCCGGGAAAACATCCC
>Ga0116196_1000047_pt1 | contig 37032 bp, 29 predicted proteins | sample ZodSprso05mmetaG_FD_97002 | JGI IMG/M metagenome (GOLD analysis project Ga0116196, IMG submission 97002) | Hot spring sediment microbial communities from Zodletone spring, Oklahoma to study Microbial Dark Matter (Phase II) - Zodletone Spring... ... | reverse complement strand
CGTACTTTTAGTAGCTTTGACAGCATATAAAACAGGACAACAGGATAAAATAAGGTTTGTAAAATCATTTGTGCCCCATTTTCTATCAAATTCTTAAATTAGTTTTGTGAAGCCCTATAACTCCACTAACTCCACTAACTCCACTAACTCCTAACTTCTAACTTCTAACAGCCACGCAGTGGCTCTACCCATTAAACCCGCTATACCGGTGATAGTTTTCCTGGGCGTTGATATAGAAGGCTTTGTATTTGATATAATGGTTCCCCTTCTTGAATTCCCAGTGTACGTTTTTGGCTTTGAAGATCTTGCCGATACAGGCTTCAAAAATCAGGGTATAGTTGATACCGGTGACAGCTTCGGCCTCCAGGATATTCTTGAACTCCACGCTGCGGTCGGCAAAATGTCCGATAACAGGCAACTGGTATTTCTTTTGCATCCTTTTTTTTCTCGCACCCTCATTGATGATGGGAAGCCTCCTGTTTTCGGCCGGTTTTGCCGGCAGCATTCCTGATTTACCTGCCATTTGTCCTTTTTTGAAGATAATACGTAAATGTATATCAAAATGTTATGACTTCCCGGGAAATTTTCAAAAAATTATAAAACAAAGCAACGTGTTTGGTTGATAACTGAAATAGTGTATTTTTGATCCTGTTGAGAAGGTGATGATGCTCACATGAAAACGCTGATCGCATATTCAAGCACACTGGGCTGTACGGAACAGTGTGCTTCGAGATTGAAGGCGGACCTGGGAAATGGTGTGGAAATGTTCAGGATTTCCCGAAGGAGGAGGATCAATCTGCAGGATTATGACACAGTCATCATCGGAGGGTCCATTCATGCAGGGATCATCCAGCGATCAGTCCGCCATTTCTGTGAGACGAACCTGAAGGTATTGCTTCAGAAACAGGTGGGTCTGTTTGTGTGTTGCATGGACCCGGAAGCGGATGAAAACGAAATGATCCAGAAGGCTTTCCCTGAGAAACTGGTTGAAAACGCCCTGGCCAGCGGATTTTTCGGGGGAGAGCTCAACATCAAAAAAATGAATCTTCTGCAGAAGATCATGACCCGGAAGGCTGCCCGCCTTCAGAAGGAACCGGAGATTGATTTTCAGAAAATCCTCGAATTTGCACGAATACTGCAGGAGGCCTGATCAGAGGGTTATTTCAATGGACCCGTCAAATACATGGGCCGCCGGACCTGTCAGGAATACATCCGTAAACGTATTGTGATACTGGGTTTTGAAGGAGACATGCAGTTTTCCGCCCGGGGTGTGGATGTGGTATGAAACAATGTCAGACTTAAAATGGTAATATGCACAAATGGCAGAAGCTGCCACACCGGTCCCGCAGGACAAGGTTTCATTCTCCACTCCGCGTTCATAGGTACGTACCGAGATCCTGTTCGGGTCTCCGCTTTTTTCAACAAAATTCACGTTAGCTCCACCTTTGCCGAATCGCTTCTGGCTCCGGATCACTTTCCCCTCGGCAGCCACATCGATCATTTCAAGCTGTGAAACAAATTTTACGAAATGCGGGGAGCCCGTGTCCAGCAGGTACCCGTCTTCCATCCATCTGATCCCTTCCACATCCCTCAGTCGGAGCCGGATCTCTCCGTTGGGAAGGATGGTGGCAGTGTGCAATCCGTCGATCCCTTCGAAGGTGGTGTCGATGCTGATGATTCCCAGCCTTAAGGCAAAAGCAGTAATGCATCTTCCGCCGTTCCCGCACATGGTCCCTTCAAATCCATCTGAATTATAGTAAATCATTTTAAAATCAGCGCGTTTGGATTCCTGAAGCAGGATCAGTCCGTCTCCCCCGATGCCGAACCTGCGGTCACAGATCTGCCTGATCAGACCGGGATCGAAACCCGCGGTATCCTGCTTTCTTCCGTCAATGATTACGAAATCATTTCCGGTACCGTGATATTTGGAGAACTGTATCCTCACCCGGCTGATGCGTTAAAAAAGGTTAAATCCATGATCCGGAGACTCATCAATTACCTTTCAAAATTGTTATGATCGTATATTGCAGATATACAGGCACGATATTTGATAAGTTAACAGCGCCTGACAAAGGTATGAATTAAAAGCATTACAGAATGAAAGCGAGCAGATTCTTCGGGTTGTTTGCCCTGGTTATGGCTGGTGCACTTGCAGCAGTATTGATTTATGCAAGATATTTCCAGCCTGAATCAACAGTAGTGGAAGTGCCGGTAGAGCAAAAAATGCGGTATGTCAGTCTCCCTGTATCCGCCGAGGGACAGGTACTGGACTTTACGAAGGCTGTGGCCGGTTCCATCAATGCCGTGGTGCATGTGAAGACCAAGGTATTCAGGGAGTATGCGGTCAACCCCCTGTATGAGTTCTTTTTCGGGGAACAGCCCCGGGGGCAGCTGGCACCAATCCTGGGATTCGGAAGCGGGGTGATCCTGTCTGACGAAGGTTACATCGTGACCAATAACCATGTCATAGAGGGGTCGGATGAAATCGAGGTGGTATTGAATGACAGGAGGGAATTTTCTGCAAAGCTGATCGGAGCCGATCCGACTACGGATATCGCATTGCTGAAGATCGACGCGAAAGATCTGGAATATCTGAACTTCGGGGATTCGGACAAGCTCCTGCTGGGTGAGTGGGTCATCGCCATCGGGAATCCCTACAACCTGACCAGCACGGTGACGGCAGGGATCGTCAGTGCAAAAGCCAGAAATATCAACATTCTGCAGAGTGAGTTCAGCATTGAATCATTCATCCAGACAGATGCGGCGGTCAACCCCGGAAACAGCGGGGGCGCTCTGATCAATACCCGGGGAGAGCTTGTGGGGATCAATACGGCCATTGCTTCCAGGACAGGGGCTTATACAGGCTACTCATTTGCGGTGCCGGTGAGCATCGTGAAAAAGATCGTGGCCGATTTGATGGAATTTGGAAGAGTGCAGCGGGCCATCCTGGGAGTGACCATCCAGGACCTGACGGCCGAGCTGGCCAGAGAAAAGAACATTGACCGGATCGAGGGGGTCTATGTGAATGGGATTCGAACAGGCGGTTCAGCAGAGGATGCCGGGATCAGGGAGGGTGATGTGATCATCTCCATCAATGATGTGCGTGTGAACAGCGGTGCCGAGTTACAAGAACAGGTATCCAGATACAGTCCCAACGACAGGATCAGGGTTGTTGTGAAACGGGACGGAAAACTGAAACAATTTGACGCGGTACTCCGTAATATGGAAGGCAGCACAGAGATAGTCAGGGGTAGCAATATCATCGAAGTGCTGGGTGCGAGTTTTGAACCGGTCTCGGAACGTGAGAAAAGGTCCCTGGGAATTCGTAACGGATTAAAAGTCAGTTCGGTAAAATCAGGGAAGTTTATGAAAGTGGGGATCAGGGAAGGATTTATCCTGACAGCCGTAAACAAAAAGCCTGTGAATAGCGTTAAAGACGTAACAGAGATATTGGAAAAGACTGAAGGAGGAGTGATCATTGAGGGTATAACCAGGGACGGATCACGCTCCTATTACGCTTTCGGCATGTGAAATATCCCTCACCGGCTGTACGTTTAGATTTTAAATGAGGACCGGCCTGGTCTTCGATGGAATATTACTTGCGTTCAGGCTAATTTAAATTGATTATAGATAAATAACCATCTAACTTTGCAGAGATTATATAATAATTTGATATTGAGGAGAATTAAATGAGACAGTTAAAGATCACTAAATCTATTACCAACAGGGAGAGCGCTTCACTGGATAAGTATTTGCAGGAGATTGGTAAGGAAGAGTTGATCACTGTTGAGGAAGAGGTAGAACTGGCTCAACGGATCAAAAAGGGCGACAGAGCCGCCCTGGAAAAACTCACAAGAGCAAACCTCAGGTTTGTGGTTTCCGTGGCCAAGCAGTATCAGAACCAGGGTCTCAGCCTTCCTGACCTGATCAATGAAGGCAACCTGGGATTGATCAAAGCGGCCGAGAAATTTGATGAAACAAGGGGGTTTAAATTCATTTCCTATGCAGTCTGGTGGATCAGGCAATCGATCCTTCAGGCGCTTGCAGAACAATCAAGGATTGTACGCCTTCCACTGAACCAGGTCGGTTCATTGAACAAGATCAACAAGGCGTTTTCAAAATTTGAACAGGAGTTTGAACGAACACCCACCCCTGAAGAGCTCGCAGAAGCCCTTGAATTGCCCAAGGAAAAAGTATCCGATACACTGCGTGTGTCGGGACGGCATGTATCCGTTGATGCACCCTTTGTCGATGGTGAGGACAACAGTCTGCTTGATGTGCTGGTGAACAATGATTCACCCAATGCGGACAATACCCTGATCAGTGAATCCCTTTCCAGGGAAGTGGACCGTGCGCTGGCTACGCTCACAGAGAGAGAGCGTGACATTATCAAACTTTTTTTCGGGATCAGCTGCCAGGAGATGACCCTGGAGGAGATTGGTGAAAAATTCGGGCTCACCCGGGAAAGGGTGCGTCAGATCAAAGAAAAAGCAATCCGCCGGTTGAGGCATACTTCCAGGAGCAAGCTTCTGAAAACATACCTGGGATAAGCATCACGCTGATCGTAAGTGAAGGGTGTCTCAAAAGGGCACCCTTTTCTTATAGATGCTGAGTGATACTTTCGACTCCCGGCTATCGGCTCCCAACCAGCTTCTGATATGCGTACATTTCATCCCTGAACCGTGCAGCCTCAATGAAATCCAGCTCTCCGGCCGCTTTCTCCATTTGTTTCCTGGCCCGGTCAATGGCCTTTTCCAGTTCTTCCTTCCCCATATATTTTACCACCGGATCCGCGGCAATGTCAGCCTTGGCCTGGTCCGCATATATTCCCCGCCTGCTGATCTCTTCCCGGTTCTGATCGAAGAGGGAGACTGTGGTCCGGATGATCTGCCGGGGCGTGATGTCATTGTCCAGGTTATACTGAAGCTGTTTCTCCCTCCTGCGGTTGGTTTCCTCTATGGTTCGCTCCATGGAGCCGGTCACCCGGTCCGCATACATGATCACTTTACCGTTCAGGTTCCTGGCCGCGCGACCTGCAGTCTGTGTCAGTGATCTTTCCGATCGCAGGAATCCCTCCTTGTCCGCATCCAGGATGGCCACCAGGGAGACCTCCGGCAGATCCAGTCCTTCCCTGAGCAGGTTGATGCCCACCAGCACATCAAACGTACCTTTCCGCAGCCCCTCCAGGATCTCAACCCTTTCCAGCGTGTCGATGTCCGAATGAATGTAGCGGGTCCGGATATTCAGCCGGAGCAGGTAACTGGAAAGCTCTTCCGCCATCCGCTTGGTCAGCGTTGTTACCAGTATTTTTTCACCCCGCTCCACCCGTTCATTGATTTCCCCGATGAGATGGTCTATCTGGTTCAGGCTCGGCCTTATTTCAATTCCCGGGTCCACCAGTCCGGTGGGACGGATCACCTGTTCCACGATCACACCACCGCATTTTTCCAGTTCATAATCGGCCGGAGTGGCGCTTACAAACAGCGTTTGCCCCAGCATTGCTTCAAATTCATTGAATTTCAGCGGCCGGTTATCCACTGCTGCCGGCAGCCTGAATCCGTACTCCACCAGGTTCTTCTTGCGCGAATAGTCTCCTCCGTACATGGCATGCACCTGGGGGATAGTCACATGACTCTCGTCAATCACGGTGATGAAATCACCGGGGAAATAGTCCAGCAGGCAGAACGGCCTGGTCCCCGCCGGCCTGCCGTCAAAGTACCTGGAGTAATTCTCTATGCCCGGACAGTATCCCAGCTCCCGGATCATCTCCAGGTCATAGGTCACCCTTTCCTCGATCCGCTGTGCCTCGATCAGTTTCTGCTGTTCCCTGAAAAATTCGACCTGCCTGACCATGTCATCCTGGATCTCTTCGATGGCCCGCTTGACCCGCTTTTTCGAAGTAATGAAAATATTGGCGGGAAAAATGACCATTTCATCCATCTCCTCCAGGGTATGACCTGAAACGGGATGGATGGCTTTCAGTGCATCTATTTCATCACCCCAGAATTCCACCCGGTAACCCAGGTCCGAGTATGCCAGGTGTATGTCCACAGTGTCTCCCCGGACCCGGAAGGTACCCGGCCTGAAATCGATTTCGTTCCTGGAATAGAGGCTGTCCACCAGCTTTCTCAGGAACACATTCCTGCTGAGGGTTTCTCCTTTCCGGATCCGGACCGTGGAATTGTGAAAATCATCCGGGTTCCCTATTCCGTAAAGACAGGATACGGAGGAAACCACGATCACATCCCTCCTTCCGGAAAGCAGCGAGGAGGTGGTGCTCAGCCGCAGCTTCTCTATTTCATCATTGATGGAAAGATCTTTTTCGATGTACGTGTCTGTTACGGGAAGATATGCTTCGGGCTGGTAATAATCGTAATAGCTCACAAAATATTCCACTGCATTCTCCGGGAAGAACTGTTTGAATTCGCTGTAAAGCTGGGCAGCCAGGGTTTTATTGTGACTGAGCACCAGTACAGGGCGCTTGATCTCCTGGATCACATTGGCCACCGTAAAAGTTTTTCCCGACCCGGTCACGCCCAGCAGTGTCTGGAAGCGATCGCCCGCCCTGAATCCTTCGATCAGCTGCCGGATGGCATCGGGCTGATCCCCTGTGGGCTGATACTCCGATGTGAGCCTGAAATCCATATTACCAGGTAAAAACCACGTAGAGGGGCAGGTGGTCGCTGGGTCCGCCCATGTATTTCTTCCCGCGATAGGTCGCAGCGGGTAAAGAAATTCCGTTTTTCTCATCCGTTGTCATCATCCACGCTTCATTCAGGATCTTTCCACTTTCATAGCCTGTGGACAATCCGTGATCCTGTTCCAGCAGGTTATAGGATACAATGATCTGGTCCAGCATGTTCCAGTCGCCCCGGTAGTTGTAGGACCCTTTCCCCTGGATGTTATGCAGGTCATAAAATAGATTGTAATGATCTCCCAGGTATATATTCCTTCTTTTATTGGATGCAGCGATCCCGCTGGCAATACTCCTGTTGGTGGGTTCATCATTGAAATCCCCCATGATGATCACCTTGTAGCCGGATTCCCTGGACAGCAGCATGTCCAGGCTCCTTCTCAGCGTGATGGCAGAAAACATGCGTTTCCGTTCGGTTTCCCCGACCCCTTCGCTCCTTGATTTCCAGTGATTGATAAACAGATGGAGACTGGAACCGTCGGGTGCATTACCGTGAATATGCAGGATCCCCCTGTACCTGTAATCAGGCTCCACGGGATCCTGGATGGGTATGATCTCGTGGGAAATGTACCTGAAAAGATCCGGCCGGTAAAGCAGGGCGCATTCAATGCCCCGCGGATCATCTCCTTCCTCGTGAACAATCCTGTAATCTGCCCTTCTGAGGCCCCTTGATTGGATCATATCCTCTAGTACCTGTTTGTTTTCCACCTCTGTAAGTCCGATGATTGCGGGCAGTTCCTTTTCCGGGATGGACAAGATCACCCTGACCAGGTCGGTCAGTTTTTTTTCATACCTGTCATGGGTCCATTCCATGGCACCGTTCGGGGTGAATGCATCGTCATCGAAAAGTTTTGCATCGGCTGTATCAAACAGGTTTTCCACATTATAGGAAACCACGATAAAACGCCCGCCTTCGCCCTGTGCACGGGCGGCAGATGCTGAAAAGGACAGGATCAGGATAACGATCGCGAAATTTTTCATCTCTTGTGATATCATACACAGGCAAAGATATCAAACTAAAAAAATTGAAGTTCTCCGAAAAAGAATATATTTTTAATCTGCACGGGGAAAGAAAGATATTGAACAGATGAGACAAAACCAGGATGAACTGCTGAAACGGATCCAGAAACTGGTAAAACAAAACCAGGATCTGATCGAGAAGAATGAGGATCTTCACAAAGCAGTGATTCACCTGACAGAGCAGAACGAGCAGCTGAAACTGCACCTCAGTGAATCGAAAGTGGTAAGGAGGGAGGGGCCTGCCGGGGAAGCGGAGGAACGGGTGAGGAAATACAGGATGGCCACGGTCCTGTTCGCCTATATCGGGGGTTTTAAGCAACTGACGGATGCGGATGAATCAGAAGCCATCATGGACCAGCTGGATGAAGTGCTCATCGAGTTTGACAGGATACTGAGAAAATATAAGATTCACAAGATCAAGACAATAGGGGATACCTATATGGCTGCTGGAGGGATCCCTGTGAAAAATATTACCAACCCCATCGACGTGGTGATGGCTGCCCTGGAGATGAACTACTTCCTTGACAGCCTCCAGGGCAGAAAAGGTAAACGTTACTGGCACTTGAGCCTGGGTATTCACACAGGCCCGGTAACTGCCAACGTTTCCGGAAAGAAGAAAATCACCTACGACATCAAGGGAGATACCGTCAATATTGCACACCGGATGCAGGGGATCGGGGACAGGGGAAAGATCCTGATCTCGGTCATGACCTACGAACTGATTAAAGAGTTTTTCTTGTGTGAATACTACGGGAAGATGCCGGTCAAGTACAAGGGAGATCTGGAGATGTTCGTGGTAAACGGGATCAGGCCCGAATTTTCCCAGGGAGGACACGGGATTCTTCCCAATTCGCTGTTCGATACGAAATTCAAACTGATCCAGTTCACAGATATCCAGGAACTCATCCTGGACAAGCTGGAAAAAGAACTGCCCGGATATCTCTATTACCACAATGTGAAACATACCGTGGATGTGGTGACCGAGGTGGAACTGATCGGCTGGGCGGAAGGGCTGGATGATGAAGGGATTCTTTTACTGAAAACCGCCGCTTTGTTTCACGATGCGGGACATACTGTGGAATATGACAACCATGAATACCACAGTACCGTTCTGGCAAGGAAATTCCTTCCGGAGTACGGATATTCAGATGAGCAGATAGAAAAAGTTTGCGGCATCATCATGGCAACAAAGCTTCCGCCCAGGCCGGAAGACATCTACCAGAAGATCATCTGTGATGCTGACCTGGACTATCTGGGCAGAAGCGACATGATCCCTGTGTCCAATACATTATACAGGGAACTGAAGGAGCAGGAAAAGATCGGATCGCTGAACGACTGGAATAAGCTGCAGCTGAAATTCATTACGAACCATTCCTATTTCACCAGGACGGCGCGCAGCCTCAGGGAAGTGAATAAACAGAAACAGATCGAGCGAATCAAGAAGCTCATCCACGAGGATTGATTTTGATACACACGGCAAAAGCATGGTACCCATTCTGAATCAACATACCGGACTATACATCGATCATTATGAGTTAACAATGGCTCAGGGATATTTTCTGAGCGGAATGAAAGAGATCCCGGCGGTTTTTGATTACTATTTCAGAAAGAACCCGTATGACGGAGGTTACGTGGTATTTGCAGGCCTGGAAGAACTGCTGGTGTCGCTTCAGGATTTCCGTTTTGACGGAACAGCGTGCAAGTATTTGTCCGGTCTCGGATTCGACAGTAGTTTCATTTCCTACCTGGAAGCGTTCCGCTTCCGTGCCGATATCTTTTCGGTGAAGGAAGGGGAGATCGTGTTTCCGCAGGAACCATCTGTCAGGGTGGAGGGAAACCTTATTGAAACCCAGCTGATCGAAACCCTGTTGCTGAACCTGCTCAATTTCAATTCACTCATTGCCACGAAAGCTGCCCGGATCAGACAGGCTGCAGGTGACAGCCAGCTGATGGATTTCGGTCTCAGGCGTGCCCAGGGCCTCGGCGGGATCCAGGCCAGCAGGGCTGCTGTGCTCGGAGGTTTTGACCAGACATCCAATGTGTATAGTGCATTTCATTTCGGACTTGAATCCTCGGGGACCATGGCCCATTCATGGGTTCAGTCCTTTGCGGATGAACTCAATGCTTTCAGAACCTATGCAGGGATATTCCCGGATCACTGTATTCTGCTGGTGGACACATACAATACGCTGAAAAGCGGGATCCCCAATGCGATCAGGGTGGGACTTGAAATGGAGAAGCGGGACAGGAAACTGCTGGGCATCCGTCTGGACAGCGGTGACCTGGCATACCTGAGCAAGGAAGCCAGGAAAATGCTGGACCGGGCAGGACTCGGATATGTGCAGATCATCGCTTCAAACCAGCTTGATGAATATGTGATCAAGAGCCTGAAGGAACAGTCCGCACCCATCGATTCTTTCGGAGTGGGGACCGCACTTGCCACCGGCAAGGGTAGCGGGGCACTGGACGGGGTATACAAGATCGGTATGGTCGATGGGCGGCCTACCATGAAGGTATCCGATAATGTGCAGAAATCCAACCTGCCGGGAAGAAAAGCCCTGTTCCGTTTCAGGGATGAACGGGGTAAGTTGATGGCAGACGGGATTGCCCTGGAGGACGAAAAGGAGTTTGGAATCATTTATCATCCTTATGAGCAGGGGAAGAAACGGAATGTGACCGGTTATACGGGGGAGAAACTGACCGGAAAAGTAATGGAACAGGGAAAGATCCTCGTTGGAAAGCAAACACCCGGTATGATCGCTGATCGTGTCAGTGCCGGGCTGAATGACCTGCCTGAGGAACACCGGAGATTCATGAATCCGCATATCTATACAGTAGGGATCAGCGGGAGATTACACACCCTGAAAGAAAAACTTGTGAATTCCGGAAATAATTAAAATATCATTTTTATCTTGCAGCATTAAAAATCAATGAACATGGCTATTGTAAAAGTTTGGATTACAGACGATTGTACAGCATGCAATCTTTGTGTGGATACCTGCCCCGAAGTTTTCGAATTACCGGATGACATCGCTGAGGTCATTGAAGGTGCCGATTTCAGCGAATACGAGGACGAAATCATAGAGGCGGCCGAATCCTGTCCCGTGGAAGCAATCCAGTACGAGGAAGAGGAAGATTAGACCGGAAAGGCCGCGCCACTTCACAATCTGTCATAAATTCCCTCGCTCCCACAGGCCCAACGCTGAATAAGCAGCAGGCCCGCGGGGATCATGGATGCATGGCTAACCGGCCCGGCTTATGAAAAATAGATGATTTTGGCGTTGATGTTCTCAGAATTCAACACTTCCCGGACCTGTGGAAGTATTGCTTCCGGAGTGACAATATTGAAATTTCCCTTCATCTTGGTTGTATAAAGAGAAAATAGTTTCCATTTGTCCAGCTCAAAATCGTCATCCAGTTCCACTTCGAATAGTTCCGTCCGCTGATCGCTCTCCAGGATCACGTCGGGAACATATCCTTTGCCCTGGTCGCCTTTCCGAATGATCTTCTCAGGCCTGCCGTACCCTTCCACGATACCTGTTTTGATCTCGAAATCATCATGTTCGTTTTCAATTTTGTCGATAATTGCCTGTACAACGACCTTCTTGTTAATAACGTGCTTCTTCTTTTCCATAACTTTTCAGTTTAATTGTCTAAGCCTTTACCTGATGCTCATCTGGTTCAGTAATTTTCTGACATCCCTGTAGGATTCGCAGTTATATCTGGCTATCGTCTTTTTCATCCCCACCCTGAGGGTGACGGCCCGTTCGGGCAGCAGCTCGAACATAGTCTCATCGGTCCAGTCGTCACCCACCGCCATGATGAAATCATAATTTTTGCCGGTGATCACATCAAGTGCCGCGATCCCTTTATTCATACTTGAGGGTTTGATTTCAATCACATTCCGGCCCTCTACGATCTGAAGCTCCGTGTTCAGGATCCTTGCTGTCAGCTCATCCTTCAGATCCCGCGCCCTGATGATCCCGTGGTCAGGATCTGCCTTTTCAAAGTGCCAGGATAGCACATTGTTCATTTCTTCCAGGTAACTGCCGGGTGTCCGGTCCACATAGGACTCCATGGCAGGCCTGATGGATTCTTTCCAGAAATTGCCCATCGGCTGACTGGTCTGCTGCCAGCCTTCTTTCCCGGTCTTTTTCCATATGCCATGTTCGGCAAAGAGCATCAGATCCCGGTCTCCGAACCATTTCTCAAGGGTGTCCCGGTCCCTGCTGCTCATCAGGACGATATCCACCGACCTTTCCTCCAGCCGGTCCAGCAACGCATACAATTCCTTATCCGGTGAGGCATATTCTCTTGCCTTCTTGCTGTAAACCAGGGTGCCGTTGTAATCCAGAAACAGGATCCGCTTCTCCGAACTGCGGAAATTATCCAAAATGGTGCCGGTCACCTGGGCATTCATCTTCTTGGAGCTGTATGTCCGCTGTATGGTCTTGATCTCTTTCATGCCGCTGACAAAGTCCCCTGCCCATTTTTCCACGGTATATCTTTTCAGTCGTTTCTGCAAATGTTCATTGCGTTTCTTCTGCTCTTCGACGGGCATCTCAATGGCCTGTCTGATGGCCTCAGCCATCTCTTCGCGGTTGTTGGGATTGATCAGGATGGCCTCATTCATTTCTTTGGCACTTCCGGCCATTTCACTTAATATCAGCACCCCTGTTCCTTCCGTCTTGGTGGCGATGAATTCCTTGGCAACCAGGTTCATCCCATCTCTGAGGGGGGTGATCAGCCCGATATCCGAATAATAATAAAGCAGGATCAGGTTTTCGAAGGACATGGACCGGTAAAAGTACCATACCGGAGTCCAGTTCAGGTCCCCGTAGGTCCCGTTGATCTTTCCCACCTGTTCATCCACTTCTTTTTTCAACAGCTGGTACTGGTCCACCTTGCTGCGGGAGGGAACGGTAAGCATCACCAGGGATATTTTCCCGTGGTAACCGGGGTATTTCTCGAGAAATCTTCTGAATGCATGCAGACGATTGGGGATTCCCTTGGAATAATCCATCCTGTCAATGGAAAGGATCAGTTTCCGGCCCGGCATCACCTGGTGGAACCTTTCAATATCCTCCTGCACTTTCGGTTTTTTCTGATTCCCGTTCTTCCTGATCTTCCAGGCAGCACTGTTGTACTTTTCATAGTCGATTCCCATGGGAAAACTATCCACCCGGATGATGCGATGGCCGAGATTGAACTGGTTCAGTTCATAATCGTAGCCGAAAAGTCTCCTGACACAGCTGCTGAAATGCCTTTCGTAATCATAGGAGTGGAATCCGACCAGGTCGGCACCGAGTATCCCTTCAATAATCTCTTCCCTCCAGGGGAGCAGCCGGAAAAGTTCATACGACGGGAAAGGGATATGGTTGAAAAACCCGATGGTCGTTCCGGGGTGCTTTTCCTTGATCATGTTGGGCAGCAGCAGCAGATGGTAATCATGGATCCAGATATGATCATCCTTTCGGATCATGGATTCCAGTTTATCGGCGAACATCCTGTTCACTTTCCTGTATGCCTCCCAGTAATCCCGGTCATACACGGTATACTGGGGAAAGTAGTGGAACAGGGGCCAGATGGTCTTGTTGCTGAACCCGTAATAGTAGGCATCCATATCCTTTTTATCAATATAGAGGGGCTGGCAGTGTTCTTTTTCAAGCTGGCCAGCCACACTCTTCTCATCCTCCCCGGTCAGGTAACTTCTGTCAATCCCCGGCCAGCCAACCCATGTGCTTTCCATTTCCTTGTAGATCGACTTCATTCCGGTGGCGAGTCCCCCTACCGATGGCCTGACCTTGATACCGTCCTTTGATTGTGTGACGGAAACTGGCAGGCGATTTGATACGATAAATAAGCGGTTCATAGTAATTGCTCAAATCCACGTCAGTGACCATCAGGTACAATCCCCGTACCATTTTCCGCACTTGCCGTTATTGGGAAAGCTTGCAACTGCGACCGGTTTTCAAGCCTGACCTTGTAAAATATTTCAGAACAATGAGATCACGGAAGAAGTGGCCGCCTGTTATTGGAAGCTTAATACACGGGGCTTTGGCCGCTCCCGGCCGGCAAGTTGTGGATTCTTTGGGATACACTGGGTAAATAATTACACACCATGGCAGGTGTTTGAATTTGGCTTAAGCTGCAATGCGTTTATTTACAGGAATATACGGGTTTACTTGTTTCATGGAATGATTTTTTCACTGACCAGGGCAATCCTATGACATTTTGTTTGATATGCATAAACAAATTTCAATAACCATGAAAAAATTGACCATCGCCGGAATGATCCTGATGCTGATCCTTGCCGGCTGTAAGACAAAAACATCAGAAGAACAGGAAATTCAGAAACTGCTGGACCGCCAGACCCAGTTACAGGATTCCCAGGCAGAGGCTGTGGATCAGCTCCGGCAAATCCGGGATTCCCTGTTGAGAGAGAAACAGGCTCTGATTCAACAGCGCGCGTTGAAAGACGAGAAAATACAGCGTCTCGAAAAGAATCAGCAGACGCTTGCCGAACAACTGCAAGAGGAAGAGGAATCTGAAGTTGCATCTGAAAAAGAAACGCTGGCAAAGAACATAGCAGCCTACGAAGATTCGATCCGGCAGTTGAAGGATGAGATGTCCGGGTTGAACAGCAGCCTTGATTCCATTGAGAAAAACATGGATCTCTATGAAATACAGGAGAGCAGGACCGAGGAAAAGCTGGAATCGGGAATTTCCGAAATCGACAGCAGAATGTCCGCGCGGGAAACCCGGAAACAGCAGGAACTGAAGCGGGCAGACCTGCTTAGAAAGCGGATCATGGTCGCGGAGAAAAAAATAGAAGCCTATCAGATGGAGCGGCAGATGTATGTGGATGAAATGGATGATCTGTTAAGGATCAATGCGGCCGAAAAGGAACTGAAGCCATACAGGGAAAGAATTGCCGAAATGGACAGTATCATTGATGCGGAGAGGGAGAACAGGCAGGAACTGAACTCAGAAGTAAGCCAGATCGAAAAATGGGTGGCAGAAACCGATTCGGTCATGGATGAACTAACGACTCAGATTAAACAGGAGTATGACAAAAAGGCCGTCATAGAAAATTTCATTGTATCAGAGAAGGAAAGGCTTAACAGAGAGATGGAGCACCTCAAGAAGGAACGGCAGAACCTCATGAAAAAACAGGAGAAGATCTCTCAGGATCTGGCCGATTCGGAGGCCCGGATTGCATCCCTCAACAAGCGGATCGAGCTTATCAGGAACAAGGAAATGAGTGAAATTCTCGAGCAGCAGGCAGCCATCGAGGAAACCGAAGCAGGTTTGGCCGAGGAAGAGATCAGACTGCTGGAGGAGGGGACCGGTGCTGCAGTTACAGAAGGAAGCCTTTCAGATAGTCTGAGCGATGAACTCAGCACCATGCTGAGTATGAACAGCCAGCTGGATTCACTGAATGAATTGATCCAGGAAGAGAAATCGGAAATTGCCAGAACCAGGAAAGCGCTTTCTGAGAAGAAAGCTGAGACAGCCAAGCAGCGGGCCAGGTTCGGAAGGACCATGGGGATCACCATCTTTGTGATCGTACTGGGTGGTGTTGCATTGCTGGTTTTGTTTTATTTCCTGGGCAGACGGGCCAGAAACTCAAAAAAAGCGTAAATTGCATATAGGGTATACATATTTAACAGCTAAAATTTAATGACAATGAAAAATGATAAAAAGTCCGGCGACTCCCCGGAAAAGGAGATTATCCAGGAATCTAAAGAGAATATCACAGAAGGAGCCAGGATCTTTTCAGAAAAGGCATCGGACATTTTCTCGAGGTTTTTTGACAAAGTGAAAGATGCGGCTGAATCTGCCTATGAAAAGGGATCCGAGATTTACGAAAGCCTGTCCGTGAATGCCCAGAATTACGCGGAAAAGTTCAGGGACCGTTCGGAAATGCGGAATTTGAAAGAGGACCGGGACGAAGTAGCCATGCAGCTCGGCTACATGTGTTTCATGGAATATTCCGGCAGGTATAAATTCAGGGCAGAGTTCCTGAAAAATGAAGACTTCAAGAAACTGATGTCCCAGATGAGAGCGCTGGATAAGGAGATTGTCCAGATCGGTGAGAAGCTTGAAGAGGAAGAATCATGAGAAATCTTTTATTTAAGAACAGTATTCTGCTGATCATCTATGTGCTGATCAGCGCCTATTTTGCCATATTTAACTGGAAGATCTTTACTGTGAGCCTGAATATAAACCTGGGAGTGGGAGAAGTTTCATTTCCCCCTTTCCTTGCGCTTTTCCTGCTGGGATTCATTTTTATCGGCATCCTTAGCTGGATGAACTACTCTACCAGCCTGCGGAAGATGATATACGAACTGGAGCACGGGGTAGAGATCGGTAAAATGAAAGACAAGATGGCGGGGAGCCGGGTCCGGGACGTGATCATGGATGAAAAGAACCTTGAACTGCTCAAGACCAGAATGGGAATCCAGGATATCAGGAAGCAACAGGAAGAGATGGCCAAAATACTTTCGGAACTGAAAAAAGCGCAGGATAAGCAATAGGAATCTGGCAGGTAGTCATTGCTTATAATTTTTCTTTTTCCAGCCTTCTGGTCACCTCTTTCGTCTTTCTCTCAATTTTCGAGATCAGCACGGACAGGTTGTCCGGTAAGGGGTCATGCTGGGTCTTGCTTTTAAGTTCTATCAGATTGGAAACTACTTTCTTAATTCCGAGGTGTTTATAGGAAGGAATCAGCCGGTGTGCTGTTTCACTGATCGTATGCCAGTCCTTTTTTTCGTAGGCACTCCTGATCTGTGCAACCCCGCGCTCCGCATTGTGGATGAAAGTTTCAATCATTTCATTGAAGAATTCTTTGTTCTGGCGGGTTACAGTTTTGAGTTCACGGAGATCGAAAAGCGGTTGGGCATTGAACTCGATCAACCTGATCTCCAGTGGGGGCCCACCGATCTCTCCTGATTCTACCTCGAGCACTTTGCAAAGTTTATTGAACAGGTTGATCTCCCGGTATGGTTTGATCAGGTAATCATCCATCCCTTCCTCCAGGCAGTGTTCCAGTTCCTCCCTGATCATTTCCGCCGTTACCGCAATGATCTTCACATCCCTGTTCTTTTCACTATTACGGATGAAACGGGCCACATCCAGACCGCTGACCAATGGCATATGGATATCCAGCAGTACCACATCGAAGCGTTTCCTGCGGAGGATCTCCATGGCTTCTTTTCCGTCCGAGGCCATGCTTACCATCATGTTGAATCCTTCCAGAATGATCACTCCCAGGGACCGGTTCATGGCATCATCGTCCACGATCAGTGCAGATTTGCCGGAAAGCTCTTCGGCATCAATGTGCATGGTATAGGTGGACAGGTATTTAAGCTTGCTTTTCTTCAGCGGGATGTGCACGGTAAAAACAGATCCCTTTCCTTCAGTGCTTTTCACGCTGATCTCGCCGGACAGCATTTCGGTTAGCCGTTTACTGATGGTCAGTCCCAGTCCGGTCCCCCCGTGTAGCCTGGCGATACCCACACTGGCCTGTTTATATTCGGTGAATACATCCCGGATCTTTTTTTCGGAGATCCCAATCCCGGTATCGGAAACGGAGATCTTTATCCATACTTCATCTCCTGCATCTTTGAGACAGGTCACTTTCAGTTCCACGAAGCCGTATTCGGTGAACTTAATGGCGTTGCTTACCAGGTTGATGATGATCTGCTTGAGCCTGATTGCATCCCCCCTGAAGATCTTTTTGAGTTTTTCATCAAATGAATACCTGAAATTGATCCCCTTTTCATCTGCCCGGTTCCTGAATGTATTGTAAATGTCCCTGAAAAGCGATTCGAGCCTGAAATCAACTTCATCCAGCTGCAGTTCCCCCGATTCGATCTTGGAAAATGTGAGAATTTCATTGACAAGGTCCAGCAGGTATACGGAGGATTTATCGATGATCTTCAGATAGGCGACCTGCTTTTCATTCAGGGGCGTTTTCTGTAGCTGCTCGATAAATCCGATGATCGCATTCAGGGGAGTTCGGATCTCATGGCTTATCCGGGCCATGAACCTGCTTTTGATCTCACTGGTCTCTTCCGCCTCCTCTTTCTCCTTCTTCATCTCATCGCCATATTCTCTCTGGGATCCCGTATTGCCCTGCAGCATCAGGACCCCTGCGGGGCCGCCCCCGATCTCCCCCAGATTCAGCGTCCTGATTTTCACCTGTCCGGATGTCAGCTGCATGATCCTGGTTTCAGGAGATCCTTTGATGGCATTTTCACACACATCCATGAGGTTTTTTTTCCACACAGGATCAGCGATATCATGGATATTGCCCAGAGCGCTGCTTCCGGGGATCAACTCTTCGAGACAGGCGTCCCTGTCGATGATTTCCATGATAGTGAGCTCTCTATCGAATACGATCATGCAGGTGTCAGGCACATTTGACAGAATCTCCAGATGATGATGATTCCCGAGTGTCTTCATGGAGCGTTTAAAGTGTGAAATGTCCGGATCCCTCAGCTTTCCAGGAGGGATATATTGAACTGTTTGATCTTATTATAGAGTGTTTTGCGGTCGATCTTTAAAAGTCTTGCAGCCTTGGATTTGTTGTAGTTTGACTTGATGAGTGCCTGGATGATGGCTTCTTTTTCCGCCATTCCGGCAGCATCTTTCAGTTTCAGATCAGGCAGGACTGCGGACAGAGCCTCCCTGCTTTGCAGGAACAATGCCTCCCTGGTCTTTATTTCATCCGGGATGTCCCGGAGGGACAGGACGGGACCTCCGGCAAGCAGGACCGATCGGGTGATCACATTCTTGAGTTCCCGGATGTTGCCCGGCCACTGGTAATTCAGCAGGATCTGTTTCACTTCCTTTTCATACCCGGTCACATGCTTTGAAAAGCGGCGGGAGGCCCTTTCGATGAAAGCGTCCGCAAAGACCAGGACATCCTCTTCCCTTTCACGCAGGGGCGGGACCACGATCCTGAATTCGTTCAGCCGGTGATAGAGATCCTCGCGGATATTGTTCTTTTGCACTTCGCCCATCAGGTCTTCGTTGGAGGCCACCACCAGCCTGACATCCACTTTGATGGCCCTGGTGTCGCCGATGCGCGTGATCGTTTTTTCCTGGAGGACACGGAGCAACTTCATCTGGTTCTCGGCATCCAGGTTGGAGATCTCATCCAGGAAAAGCGTACCTCCGCTGGCCTGCTCGAACAATCCTTTCTTATCGTAGGTGGCTCCTGTGAAGGAACCCTTGAGGTGTCCGAACAGCTCACTGTTCACCAGTCCTTTGGGCAGGGCTCCGCAGTCCACTGCGATGAAAGGTCCTTTTTTCCTGTTGCTGTTAGAGTGAATGGCCCTGGCTACGTACTCTTTTCCCGAACCTGTTTCACCCTCAATGACCACCGTCATGTCCACGGGAGAAACGATCCGGATGTGCTCGAGGATGTTCCGGAATTTTTTGCTTTTTCCTGTAATAAAGTCCTTTTCGATGGAAAAAACAGTGTCCTGTCTCGTCCTGCTGTCAATCGCTTCCCTGATCAGCCCCAGCACTTCTTCGGGAATCAGGGGTTTGGTAATGTAGTCATAGGCCCCGGCCTTGATCAGCCTGACCGCCGTAGCCAGATCTTTGTAGGCCGTCATGATCACCACCGGCAGGGCCGGGTCCTTGCTTTTTGCCTGGCGAAGGATGTCAAATCCGTCCCTGTCCGGAAGCCGGAAATCACACAGAATCAAATCATAATCCTGCTGCTTGATTTCAGCAATGGCTGAAGAACCCGAATAGACCGAATCTGCATGATAGCCATTCTTGTTCAGATAATTATCCAGCAATTTACAGATGTAGGTATCGTCGTCAATGATCAGTATCCGTTCCATGCAGCTTGATTCTCCGGCAGAAGGTGCTGTGAAATCACTCTTTCTGTGAAGTAAATATAGCAATATTTTTCAGTCAGGATTTTGTGGAATGAGATCCGCATTGGTGACTTTTTTCTACACGAATGCCCGATGCCGGGCTGAGAGGTGCCCGGAAGCATTATTGGAAATCATTCTGAATGAACGGGTTCGAGGAGGAACCCAGGAACTTGGCATGGTATTCTCAATCTACACCTTATCATGGAAAAACACAAAGTTAAAATAATCGAAGCATTTCCTGTTACGCACGATGTCAGGGGTTTCAGGCTGGAAAGGCCCGGGGGGTACGACTTTATCCCCGGTCAGGCCACCGAGGTGGCCATCTACAAACCCGAGTGGGAGGAAGAACAGAGACCTTTCACCTTTACCAGCCTTCCAGAGGATGATCACCTGGAATTTATCATCAAAATGTACCCTTCCCACCAGGGTATGACCCATGAATTAAGACATCTCCGCAAAGGGGATGAACTGATCATTCATGAGGTTTTCGGTGCCATCCAGTACAGGGATGAGGGTCTCTTCATTGCAGGAGGGGCGGGTGTAACCCCTTTCATTGCTATCCTCAGGCACCTTCACAGGCAGAACAGGGTGGAGGGTAACAGTCTCATTTTCGCTAACAGGAGCAGGAAGGATATCATCCTGGAGGAAGAGCTGAAGGAGATCCTGGGTAAAAATCTGGTCAGTGTACTTTCAGAAGAAGAGGCAGACGGGTACCTGCATGGATTCGTTACCCGGGAGATCATTGAAAAATACCTGAAGGAACACCACAAGAATGCCTATGTGTGTGGTCCGGAGCCCATGATGGACATGGTATTTGAGCATCTATCCGATCTCTGGATTGAGGAAGATGCCATTGTCCGGGAAGATCTTTAAAGAAATGATAAATTGTACGAATATGCTGGAACTCAAAGAAAAAAAGTGTGTTCCCTGTGATGAAGGGACTCCACCGTTGAACAGAGAAGAAATAAAAGGCTACATGGACCAGCTTCAGGCCGGCTGGGAAGTCATGAGGGACAAGACCCTCAGAAAACACTTCCCTTTTGAGAATTTCAGGCGGGGCATGGCTTTCGCCCAGAAGATCGCTCTGCTGGCCGAGCAGGAGAACCACCATCCGGACCTGTGCATCCATTATACGGGTGTGGATGTGGAACTCAGTACACACGTCATCGGTGGCTTATCGGTCAACGATTTCATCATGGCGGCGAAAATCGAGCATATTTAAATCATGTCAAACATTTGGAACATCAACACGACCATACCGGTCACCATGAAATGATGATCAGGGATTTCCAGAGGAGGTTCTGGATCTCTCTGGTTATTACCCTGCCCATACTGGTCCTCTCGCCCATGATCCAGGGGCTGCTGGGTTACGAATTCACATTGCTCGGGAATGCGGACCGTTACATGCTGTTTGCCCTTTCCTCCGTTGTTTTTTTCTACGGAGGCTGGCCGTTTCTGACCGGCCTGGTGGATGAGTTGAAGAAGAAACAGCCGGGGATGATGACCCTGATCGCGGTGGCCGTCACCGTGGCATGGGGGTACAGCACCGCCACTACATTCGGCGTGAGAGGAAGCACCTTTTTCTGGGAGCTAGCCACATTGATCGACATCATGTTGCTGGGCCACTGGCTGGAAATGCGATCGGTGGCGGGGGCATCCCGGTCCCTGCAAAAGCTGGTGGAGTTGATCCCCAAGGAGGCACACCTGCAGAAGGACGGAGAAACTGTGGACGTAAAGATAGAGGAACTCGAAACAGGCAACACGGTCCTGGTCCGTCCCGGCGAAAAGATCCCGGTAGACGGTGAAATTGTGGAGGGTGAGAGCCATGTCAATGAAGCCATGGTTACCGGAGAAGCGAAACCCGTGCATAAATCGGGTGGGGACAGGGTGATCGGGGGGACCATCAACGGGAACGGCTCGTTGACCCTGGTGGTGGAACAGGTGGGTGAGGAGGCCTACCTGAGCAAGGTCATCCACATGGTACGCGACGCCCAGGCTGAAAAATCAAAATCACAGCACCTGGCCGACCGGATCGCTTTCTGGCTGACCGTGATCGCACTGACAGTGGGTTTCGGGACACTGGCCGCCTGGCTGGTTCTGGGGGAACCATTTGTCTTCGCCCTGAAGCGCATGGCTTCGGTGATGGTCATCACCTGCCCGCATGCACTGGGACTGGCAGTTCCGCTGGTGGTGGCCATTTCCACTTCCATTTCCGCAAAGAACGGACTGCTCATCCGGAACCGGACCGCGTTTGAGAATTCCAGGAAGATCAGCATGCTGGTCTTCGACAAGACGGGCACCCTTACAAAAGGGAATTTTGCGGTGACAAGATTCGGTTCGGTGAATGAAAAAGTGGACGACCAGGAAGTATTGCGCCTCGCAGGAGCCCTGGAAAACAAATCGGAGCATCCGCTGGCCATGGGGATCATGGATAAAATTAAAGCGGAGAATATCGAGGTGCCCGAAGCGGAAAACTTCAATGCGATCACCGGCCAGGGCATTGAAGCGGAAGTGGAAAACCGGAAAATACGGGTAGTAGGCCCGGGATATCTGCAGGAGCGTCACATCGAAATCCCTGAAGAGGCCATTGAGAATACACAGGAAACCATTGTTTACGTGATGAAGGAGGATAAGCTGGTTGGATTTGTGGCCATGTCCGATAAGATCCGAAAAGAATCCTATGAAGCGGTGAAGATCCTGAAGAAAAATGGCATGAAGGTGGTAATGATGACCGGCGACAATGAAAAAGTGGCCGGGAGCGTGGCTGAAGAACTTGGGCTGGATGAATATTTTGCGGGGATCAAACCGGACCAGAAACTTGAGAAGGTGAAAGAATTCCAGGAAAAAGGTGAATTCGTGGCCATGACGGGTGACGGGATCAATGATGCTCCGGCGCTTGCTGTCGCTGATGTTGGGATCGCCGTGGGCAGCGGTACGGATGTGGCTGCTGAAACGGCCGATATTATCCTGGTCCGGAGCAATCCTGCTGATATTGCTGTCCTGGTCCTGTTCGGCAGGGAAACATATAAGAAGATGATACAGAATTTTGTATGGGCAACAGGGTACAATGTGGTGGCTATTCCCCTGGCAGCAGGAGTGCTCTACAGTGTAGGTATCCTCATCAGTCCCGCACTGGGTGCAGTGCTGATGAGTGCCAGCACCCTGATCGTGACCCTCAATGCCCAGTTGCTGAGAAAAAAAATGAAACATCCAGCATAATTATTTATGAAGAACATCTACCGATATAAAATACCGGATGCAGGAGAAATCATGCCGGAAGGATGGATTAAGAGACAGATGGAGCGGGATCTGACTGAAGGGTACGTGGGGCATTTCCACAAGGTGCATCCCACTGTAAGCCATGACGTTTTTTTAAAGCAGGACCGGCTGAGCAAGCGCAGGTTTTCCTTTGAAAAGGAGTGGTGGAGCGGCGAGCATGAAGGTTACTGGAAGGATTCGGTGATCAGAATGGCGTTCCTGACGGGTAACAGGGAATACATCCGGAGGTCCCATCAGTGGATCAGAGAGATCCTGGAAAACACCGGGGAGGATGGATATATCGGGATCTACCGGAAGGGGGATGAACCGTATCACAGGTTCCGGCACCCCAGGGGAAACGGCGAACTGTGGACAACGAGCAGGATCCTGATGGCCATGCTGGCCTACTATGAATTTACCGGGAATGTGAACGTCCTTGAAGCTGCTGAAACCGCCGTCATGCTGGACATGGATCAATACCGGGATCAAAACTATTTTTCTGCCGAATCCAGGGGGGGAGGAGTGAGTCACGGGATCGGTTTCTTTGAGGTCCTTGAATGGCTCTACAGGCTCACAAAAAAAACTGAATACCTGGATTTTGCATGCAAGCTTTATGATAATTTCAACAGGGGCAGGGTCAGGGATGATGATCTGAAAACATCCCGGCTGCAGGATATAAATAGGCTTTTCAAAAAACACGGTGCCCACATTGCTGAAGGACTGTTTGTCCCGGCCCTGATCGCACAGATCACAGAGTTGCCCGAACACCGGAAGGCTGAAAAAAAAGTTTTCAGTAAACTGAAGGTCCATACCACACCCGGAGGTGCCATGCGTTGTGATGAATGGATCAAGGGCCGGCGGGGTACGGCCGATGAGCGTTACGAGTATTGCGGGATCGCAGAGATGATCAGTCCGCTCAGCAGGATCATCAGCATGACGGGCGACCTGGAGCTGTCAGACCGGATCGAAACCATGGTTCTCAATGCCGGTCAGGGTGCCAGGCTTCCTGTGCTGACCGCACTTTCCTATCTCACGTCCGATAACCGGATCAGGATTAACCACTGGGAATTAGGCGGCAGGGAAACATACGATGCCGTGCACCTGGCTGCAGCCTGTTGTGTGCTGAACGGAGGCCGGGTCATGCCCTATTTCGTGGAGGCCATGTGGCTGAAGGATATGAACGAAGATGGTCTGACCGCCAACCTGTTCGGTCCCTGCCGCATCCATACCGAGCTGGGTGGGATCCGGGTGGAGGTCAGCGAGGAGACCGGTTATCCCTTTTCCGATCGTGTCCGGTTCATGTTCAGCCCGGCACAGCCGGTTAGTTTTCCTTTTTCCATCAGGAAGCCCCACGGATGCCGGTCGGTGGAGGTTTCACATCCGGCCGGGGCAGTCATGGAGGATCATGATGACCGGATCACGTTACGACATACCTGGAAAAAGGGAGATCCGGTGGATATAAGGTTCCACTTCCAGGTGAGGAAAGTAAAGCAGCCCAGATCTTCCACGGTCCCGGCCAGGGGTTTATACCTGAAGCGGGGCCCCTTGGTTTATGCACTTCCTTTCGGGCACCGGATCAAAAAAAGAAAAGAATACAGGGGCAGCGGGTTCCATCGCTATCGGATCAGGGCAACCGACAGAAAGGGATGGAAGTATAAGATCCGGTCTGATACTGATTTTCATTTCATGGCTGCAAAAGATGAAAATCCGCTGTATCCATGGGAGAACGGTACGGTCAAACTGACCGGGAGTCTGGTGAACAATCACAATAAACCGGTTCCCGTGGAGCTGGTTCCCATGGGGAGCACCATATTCAGGAGGGTAACCTTTGCACTTGACGACGACCAATAAGAGAAAATACATAATCATATAAAAACAACAATCATGGAAAAGAAAGTAAGCATTGTGGTGTGTGTATACAATGAGGAGGAAACCATCGAATATGTCCTGCAAACATGCCACGAAATGAATAAAGATGCCGGGATCGTCGTGGTGGATGACGGTTCGGAAGACAGGACCCCGGAAATTCTCAAAGAGCTGGAAAATGAGATCCCCATGGAACTGGTCACGCTGCCCGGGAACCAGGGCAAAAGCAATGCCATGGCCGTTGGAGCCGAGCATGCCGGTCATGAGATCATCCTTTTCTTTGATGCGGATGTCACCGGCATCAAACAGGAGCATTTTGCCAAGTTGCTGGATCCATTGATGGAGGAGGAGCCCGAGGCAGACATGGTGCTGGGTTCACCCTCTGAAACCCTGATCAATTACCGGGTCAATCCATTCAGGAATCTGACCGGGGAGCGGGCGCTTTTCAAAGCGGATTTCCTTCCCATCGTGGACCAGATCAAAGACATCCGTTTCGGTGTGGAGACCTACATCAACATGTATTACCAGGCACACGGGAAAAAGATCAAATATACCATTCTCGATGGGCTGACCCACCCCACAAAATATGAGAAGACAACTGCTGCACAGGCTACCCGGGAATTCCTGGTGGAGGGACAGCAGATTGCCGAAGTGTTGTTGAAAAATTATGACCTGATTCTGAAGCGGATCGGTACTTCTCTGGAAGAACGGGGTGATGCCGTAAAAGAATCCTACAGGAGGCTCCAGGAAGAGCTGAATGAGCGGATCCAGGTATTGTTGAGGAACAATGGGTAAAAAGAAGAAGGTCCGCGCCATCCTTTTCTTTATCGTTGGGGCCGGATTGTTCTGGTTTGTTTACAGGGATCTGGAACTGGATGAGCTCCGGGATCATTTGAACCGGCTGAAATGGTGGTGGATCGGAGTATCTGTGTTGCTGAATCTTTTAAGCCAGCTGATCAAGGCTTTCAGATGGCGGATGCTGATCACCCCGCTCGGCTATGCTCCGGGCATGGGCAACCTGTTCCTTTCAAACCTGGTGCTGGCCTTCACGAACCTGATCATTCCCAGGGGGGGGAATTTGCCAGGCTGGGGGTGGTGAACAGGTTTGAAAAGATCCCTTTTTCCAAGCTCCTGGGAACGGCACTGGCGGAACGGCTGACCGATTTGATCCTCCTGCTGTTGATCGCAGTAACATTGATCGTCTGGCAGTTTGATAATTTCAGGAAGATCCTGAAGGCTCCCGAAATAAGCATGGACGCGATGTACATGCGGGGAGTGCTCACCGGGGTCCTGGTTGCTGTATTCCTGGCAGCAATCTTTTATTTTCTTTTTGTGCGCCTGGGATGGGCAAAAAGAGTGAGGGAACGTGTGCGCAAATTCTGGGGTGAACTTGCGGAAGGGTTCCTGGTCCTCTCCAGAATCAGGGGGATCCCCCTGTACCTGTTCTATTCCCTGCTGCAATATGTCCTCTGGTTCCTGATGCTCTATGTGATCTTCTTTGCTTTTCCCCCTACCCGGGATCTTTCCTTTTCCGTGGCGGCATTCACTTTCGGCTTTGCCACCCTGGCATTCCTGCTTCCAGTACAGGCGGGCATCGGTGCATGGCACTTTGTTGTGATCCAGTGCCTGATGCTGTTCGGGATCCAGGAGTCCACGGGCCAGGTCTTTGCCCTGATTGCACATTCCTTTTCCATGCTGATCCATTTGGTGACCGGTGCCGTGGCATTCGTGATCCTGCCCCTTGTGAACCGGACGTGAGGCTCAGTCTCCTTCTGACAGTTTCTGCAGGGCATCCTGCAGGTTCTGCAAGGATTCCCCGGCCCTGCTGTAGTATTTCTCGGTGGCCCTGACCCACAGGTCTTTCTGGTTATTGAATACGGTGGGATCAGTCATGTGGTATTTGGCATAGACCACTCCCTGTAACAACAGCATATCTGCAGGGTAACGGACATGTTTTTTCAGGCTTTTGGGTATTTCAGAATGCTTCTTCAATAATCCCGGGAATATCCTGTCGTATACCTGTACCAGCGGGTCATCCTCTTCGAATATGTAGATATCCGTATTCCCGTTATAGGCATCTATGACGATCTTGACCGAGTTACGCACATAGTTCCTGTTCCGGAAACGGGATCCCACGAATCCATCTTTGCCTTCCGTGGTTATGTATGTCACCCCTCCGATTCGTTCAAGTGAAACAAATTTTTCACTGTAAAGTCTCCCGTCAGCTATGACCAGGTAGGGATCGTTATCCAGGGTGAGGAAAGGCGCCACCGTCCTGGCCCTCCCGGAGATCTCGCGGTGCATCATGATCCGGCTGCATCTGATTTCCGGTATGGCCGAAAGTCAGCAGGTAGACCAGCAGTCCCCCTGACAGGAAGGCCACCAGGAACAGCCCGAGCCGGCTGGTCCGCACCGTCCAGAAACGTTCATTGTAATCCATCTGGTCAAACCAGAGCTTCTCACCCCAGAAACCCATAAACCAGAAGAAAAACAGGGTGAGGATCCCCAGGATGATCCCCGTATACACAGGAGCGATCCGCTGTTTGATGATCCCTTGCACAGCGATATAGACGGCAAGTCCCAGCAGAAGAATAAATACAATGGTATACATGGTCTTAAGGTTTTAGTGACATCCGATAAGCTAACAAAAGTTAACCATAACCGGGAGAGACAACTGGGGAATTAATCCTCAAAATCTGTGAAAAAAAGCCACATCTCACCGGGAGGGGCATTCCGGAGGTGCCCCTGCCCGCTGCCCGCAGATTGCTTCTCAGTCCACCATTGGCAGGCCTATCGATACTTTTATGGAGATGCGCGAAGGGAAGGAAAGATTTTGGAACGAATATGGCACCTGGATTTTGCGGGAAAGCGTTCAAATTTGTCACAGGCAGTGAACTGTTGATCGACGGGGGATATACCAGTAAATTATCCCCATTCCAGTGTGTCATGGTTCATAACAAGGAAATAGCATCGATCCTGGGTGAGCTGGCAGATTTGCTGGACATCAAGGGAGAGGACCAGTTCAGGGTCCGCTCTTACAGGAAGGCATCCCGTGTGGTAGCCGGAATGTCAGAAAGCCTCTCCCGGCTGGGAGATGATCGGGAAAAACTGAAGGAACTGCCGGGGATCGGCGAAAGCATGGCAAAAAAGATCATGGAAATTACGGAGACCGGAAAGCTTCGGCAGCTGGAAGACCTGAGGGAAGAGATCCCCCGGTCCCTGCTGGACGTACTCAGACTTGAACAGGTGGGACCTCAGCGGACAAAAATGCTTCATGATGCACTGAACATTACATCCATTGATGACCTGGAAAGGGTTGCCCGTGAAGGTGAGATTGAAAAACTCAAGGGATTTGGTGAAAAGACCAGTGCAAAGATCCTGAAGGGAATAGAGGAGTTTAAAAAGGAGGACAAGCCGGACCGGTTCCTGCTGGCAGAGGTGGATGAACTGATCTCTTCCCTGCTGGATCACCTTGAAAAAAAGGTGGATCAGATGACCATTGCCGGGAGTTACCGGAGAAGGAAGGAGACCGTTGGAGATATTGATATTCTTGTCACTGCAGAAGATCCCGGGCAAATGATGGAGCATTTTGTCAGTTTTGAGGAGATTCGTGAAGTCCTTTCAAAAGGCGAATCACGATCGTCCGTGGTATTGAATTCAGGACTCCAGGTGGATCTCCGGATTGTGAAAAAGCAGTCCTGGGGATCAGCATTACTCTATTTTACAGGATCCAAAGCCCACAGCATTGCCCTGCGGAAGATTGCCCGGGAGAAAGATTACAAGCTCAACGAGTACGGGATCTTCCAGGGAAAAAAACGCCTGGCTTCCAGGACCGAAAAAGCGATGTATGAAAAGCTGGAACTTCGTTACATCGAACCGGAGCTGAGAGAGGACCGGGGAGAATTTGAGGCTGCCCGGGGAAACAGGCTCCCCCGGTTGATCACCCTGGAAGATATACGGGGCGACCTGCATACCCATACCAGTGACACCGATGGGAGGTATTCGCTGGAAGAGATGGTGGAAGCCGCCCGGAAGAAAGGTTATGAATACGTTGCCATCAGCGACCATTCCAAAAGGGTGGCCATGGCAGACGGACTGGACGACAAAAGGCTGGCCGCACAGGTGGAAAAAATCAATAAGCTGAACCGGGACATGAAGGAGTTCAGGATCCTGAAATCCATCGAGGTCGATATCCTGGAGGACGGATCCCTGGACTTGTCCGACGACATATTGAAGGAACTTGACCTGGTGGTATGTTCGGTTCATTACCACCGGAACCTCTCCCGGAAAAAGCAGACCTCCAGGATCCTCAGGGCTATGGAAAACCCATATTTCAACATCCTGGCCCATCCCACCGGAAGGATTATCCAGGAAAGAAGGGCCTACGAGATCGACATGGAAAAGATCATGAAGGAAGCGGCCAACCGGGGATGTTTCCTGGAGATCAATGCAGCACCCGACCGGCTCGATCTGAATGATGAACATATCAGGATGGCCGGGGAACTGGGCCTCAGGCTATCCATCTCCACAGATGCACATACCCTGGATCATCTCAATAACATGCGGTACGGCGTGGACCAGGCCAGACGTGGCTGGCTGGAAAAAGAGGATGTCATCAGCACCCGTCCCTGGAGTGCATTAAAAAAACTGTTACAGAGAAAATAAGCACACCAATGGTTTCTGACACTGTTTCAATACACTTATTCCCGTTCAGGTTCCAGGTTCCCAGTCCCAGCGCAGGTACCCGGTCATTGTCGATTTTCATCAGCTTTTGTTTAACTGTATCAGGAAACAGTCAGGTTGAAGGTGGATGAGGGATTCAGGAATCTATCAATATATCTTTTATTCCCGATGAATCGACCACGCCAGCTCCTTCTTTTCTGAGCTCCCGGAGGGTGTTCTCCAGTGCTTCATCTCCGTCGACTGCCCGGGTAGCATTCCTGACCAGGAAAACCTTGTATCCCAGCTCCATCGCATCCAGAGCTGTGTAGCGCACGCATACATCGGCCGCCAGCCCTACAATGGTGACGGTATCCACGTCTTTTTCCCTGAGATATTCATGCAATCCGGTGGCGCGCCTGTGCTTGTTGTCGAAGAATCCGCTGTAGCTATCTATGTCAGGATCGGTGCCTTTTTTGATGATATTCTGCACTCTTTCCATGTTCAGATCGTCGGCAAATTCAGCTCCTTCCGACTGTTGTATGCAATGGTCGGGCCACAGGATCTGTTCCACGCCATCCAGGGCGACCTTATCCCCGGGTTTTTTACCGGGGTGGTTGGACGCGAAGCTTCCGTGATCTTCCGGGTGCCAGTCCTGCGTAGCCACAACGATGTCAAAATACTCCTGTATTTCATTCACGACCGGAATAATTTTATCACCCTCCGGAACTTCCAGAGACCCCCCCGGCAGAAAATCCTTCTGAATATCGATCAATAGCAGTGCATTCATGGTTTTTGTGCAAATATACGCAGTATTTTGCAACCCACTGCCTGAATCCCGCTAGCACATTGGCTGCGCCGAGCTCGCAGGCTCGGTTCCCCGAAGTTCTACTTCGGCGAGAATCAATCATCCTGCAAACGCATGCAGATGGAAATTTTTGTCACTGATTACCCGTGTTGGCTTAAAAATTGTATGCGTTTTTTCAGTATCAATATCATTCCGATGAAGCGGTATATGGCATGATTTTTTTATCGGGTACGGATAAAAATGGGTACCGACCTGTCAGAAAAACGGTACCCGGATTTCATTTGATATTTGATGAAAACCTAAAACCATGAAACCACGGAACACCGGAAAATTGTCATCGGGCATCAGGGTCCGGATATGGATCGCACTGCTGTTATTGTGTCCGCTACAGCAGTTATGGGGACAATATTTCGGAAGGAACAAGGTCAATTACGAAACGTTTCCGTTCAGAATATACAGCACGCCCCATTTTCAGATCTATCACTACCTGGATAACGAGGAAAAGATCCGGGATTTTGCGCAGCTTGCCGAGCGTTGGTACAAAAGGCACCAGGCCGTCCTGCTGGATACCTTCCAACAGCGCAGTCCCATCATCCTGTATAACAACCATGCCGAATTCCAGCAGACAACAGTCATCTCCAGCCTGATCGGGGTGGGGACCGGGGGAGTAACGGAAGGACTCAGGAACCGGGTGGTCATGCCCATCAGGAAGTCCAATGCGGAGACCAATCATGTGCTGGGTCATGAGCTGGTGCATGTGTTTCAGTATCATATGTTCAAGAATACAGACAGCCTGAACTTCGAATCCATCAGCAGTATTCCGCTGTGGATGATAGAAGGCCTTGCCGAATACATGTCCATTGGCACCCGGGATCCCCACACTGCCATGTGGATGAGGGATGCGATCATAGAAGATGACATTCCCACACTCAAGGAATTGACACGCAGGCCCGACAAATATTTTCCTTACCGTTACGGGCATGCCTTCTGGGCGTTCATCGCATCCGGGTGGGGGGACCGCATGATCAAGCCCCTCCTGCTCGCCAGCGGTCAGGCAGGGTACGAAAGAGCGGTGGACAGCCTGTTCGGATTCGATACGGATACCCTCTCCATCCTCTGGGAGCAGCAACTGAAGCGTACCCATACGCCCCACATCGCACAGCGGTCGGGGGAAGCGGTTGGGGAGAAGCTGTTTGGATCCCCGGAAGCGATCAACATGTCCCCTTCCATCAGTCCCGATGGCAGGTATGTGATCTTCCTGGCGGACCGGGATGTGATCACCATCGATTTTTACCTGGCCGAATTGGATCAGAAAAGAATTATCAGGAGACTGACCCGGGATGTGCGGGATACCCATATTGACAATTACAGTTTTACTGAGTCCACGGGCACCTGGTCGCCCGACAGTAAAAAATACGCATTCACCCTTTTTTCCGGGGGCAGGAAGAAACTGGTGATTTACGGGATCGATGAGCGGATGCCCCGGCAGACCATCTCCATCGATGACCTGGATTATTTCGACAACCCCAGCTGGTCGCCCGATGGAAAATCAATCCTGCTGGCGGGTTTAAAGAACGGACAGAGCGATATTTATGTATACCACCTGGAAACCGGGCAACTGGAGCAGCTCACCGATGATTATTATTCGGACCAGCACCCTGCATGGTCAAACGATGGAAGCCGGCTGATTTTTATTAGCGACAGGGGCGGTGATACCGATCCCGGGATCCTGACCTTTGGAAAATACAGGCTCTGTGAATACGCTATGGAGACCGGTGCTGTAAAGGTTTTTCCCCTGCTGGACGGTGCGGATATTTACAGTCCCCAGTTTACGTCCGAAGGAACGGGCATCTATTTCATATCCAACGCCGACGGTGTCCGGAACCTGTATGAATATGACATCAGCAGCGACGAACTCTACCGGCTGTCTGATTTTAAAACGGGGGTGAGCAGTATCTCGGAGCTTACCCCGGCCCTGAGCGTTGCCCGCGACTCCAGCCTGATAACCTACGTACGCTACGAGAAAAAGGGGTATTCGATCTATCAGGCTACACCGGAGGATTTTATGCGGGAGCAGGTGGACAGATCCCGGACAGACCTGTCTGCTGCCGAACTGGCTCCTGCCGGATGGCGGAATATGCCCACGGTGGTGGATGTGAACCTGTCCCGCTTCCCCCTCGTGAATGAATCGGAATTCAGGGAGGAACCCTATTCGGGTAAATTTGGCCTGGAGGCTGTCAGCAGTGTAGGGGTGGGGGTGGGATACGATCAGACCAATACCGCCGCAGCAGGTGGTGTAAGTTTCCTGTTCAGTGATATGCTGAAGCGGAACCAGTTATTTGCAGCGGCCCGTGTGAACGGGAGGATCATCGATGCCGGGGGACAGCTGGTCTATCTGAACCAGAAAAACCGTTTGAACTGGGGCGCTTCCTTCAGCCACATCCCGTATCTGTATATACGTTCTTTTCTCACCGATGATGTGGGAGTGATCGAAGGGGATTCCGTTCCCCTGACAACACTGGTCCAGATGGAACAACGTATCTTCCAGGATCAGCTGAGCGGTTTTGCGATCTTTCCCCTGTCCAAACAACTGCGGTTCGAGGCCGGGGCCAGTGCAAGCCTGTACAGCTTCAGGCTGGATTCAGTGAACTATTACTATGCGTATGGAGGTACTTACTACCTGGGTGAGAACCGGACCCAGCTCGATGCACCGGAATCCATCAATCTTTACAGTGCATACCTGGCCTATGTGGGCGACAACGCCTATTTTGGCCTTACCTCCCCTCTCAGGGGATACAGGTACCGTTTCCAGGTGGGGAGAACCGAAGGGGCGAGCAGGTACTGGGGTATTATCGCTGACTACAGGCGTTACTTTTTCTTTAAACCGGTGGGACTGGCATTCCGGGTGACGCATTTCGGGCAATACGGACAGGATGCGGATGACTATAACAATGTTTTTCTGGGGTATCCCTATTATGTGAGGGGTTACAACTATAACTCCCTTGCCCGGAACAGGTGTCCGGACAATTCATGCCTGGGTGTGAACCAGATCACCGGGAGCAAAATGCTGCTTGCAGGGGCTGAACTAAGAATCCCTTTTACCGGACTCAGGAGGCTTTCCCTGATCAAGTTGCGATACGTTTACTCCGATCTTGTCCTGTTTGCGGACGGGGGACTGGCCTGGCACCGTTTCGATAACATCGGCTTTTCATTCGATCCGGCCGGGGAAGAAAATATTCCCATTTTCAGCGTTGGGGCATCGCTCAGGATCAACCTGCTGGGGGCCATTATCCTGGAACCATACTATGCATTTCCCCTGCAGAAAAAGGACAAGGGATACGGCCGGTTCGGGATCTTTATCTCAGGCGGTGGCTGGTAGCAGGCAGTGGCCCGTCCGGAGGGATCGTTACTGCAGGGCATGTAATTATTCTTAATTATAATTTAAATTCTTTATAATCGTCCTTTTGAAAGGTGTATTTTTTCCCTTTGATCCCGATCTCCACGGGATTGGCCCATCCTTTGTCAAAGTCAATGCAGATCTTCTTGTGCGTAATATGCATTTTGATCCAGTGGCTGCGATAACGCAGATGGAAGGTTACGGAATTTAATTCCCCGGGAAGCCTGGGATTGAACCAGAGCACATTTTCCCTGATCTCCATGCCGGAGTACCCCCTCAGCACCAGGTCCACCGTACCGGCCATGGCGCCTAAATGGATCCCTTCGGAAGTGGTGCCACCCTGAACGTCCTCGATATCAAATTTAAGTGCGCGGGAAAATATATCCCATGACTTGTTCCTGTCGGATCTGCTGTACACCCAGGAGTGAACTACCTCGCTCAGGGTGGAACCATGGGATGTGATCTTCTTGTAGTACGCGATATTATCAGGGATCTGACCGGCCCTGAATTCATAGCCGAGTCTGCCAAGTACTTCCATGATCTCCTCTGAGGAAAACAGGTAGAAGATCATCAGCACATCTGCCTGTTTGCATGCCCTGTAACGGTTCACCGTGTCATGCTCCGTTTCAAGGATGCGGTCCAGCCGCATGGTTTCACCGTGCGCTTTCCGGTATTTTTCCCAGTCAAGCTCTTCCAGCTTTTCAAATCCTTCGAACTGCATGATCACACCGTCGCTCTGGATGGGGATAAACATCTTCAGGGAAATGTCCCGCCAGTGATCCATGTCTCTTTCGTCGAATCCGACCCGGATCTGGAGTCTTCGGAGTGTATCATCATCCACCATCTCCGTGATCTCCAAAGCTCGCAGCAGGACCCACACAGCCATAAAATTGGTATAGGCATTGTTATTCAGACCCTGACTTTCGGACCCGGGGTACCGTGTATGATATTCATCGGGACCCACGACCCCCCAGATCTCATAACGGTCTCTTTTTGGATTATGCTTTGCCACAGAGCCCCAGAAAAGCGCACTGTGGAAAATGATCTCGGCTCCATAGGTGAGGAGAAATTCGATGTCATTGGTACTCTGGTAATACTGCCAGACATTGAAACAGATAGCTGCCGTAATATGGATCTGCAGGTGCGTATTGTCAGGGATCCACCTCCCGGATTCCGGATTCAGGTGCATTACCTGGCTCTCTTCCCGTCCGTTGCTACCGCTCTGCCAGGGGAACATACTGCCCCTGTAGCCTTTGCTGGTTGCCTGTTCTTTGGCTTTCGGCAGCCTCCGGTACCTGTACATCAGCAGGGAACGCGCCAGTTGCGGATTATGAAGGATCAGGTACGGAAAGATATAGATTTCATCCCAGAATATATGTCCCCTGTAAGCTTCCCCGTGCCATCCGCGGGAAGGGACGCCCACGTCATATCCGATGCTGTTCCTGGATACCGTCTGATAAAGATGGAAAATATGAAGCCGGAGGATCATTTGATTTTCATCCGTATGCTGATTTCCGATCAAAATGTCACTCTTCTCCCAGATCCCCTGCCATGCTTTTTCATTTCTTTTTTTAAGATCGCTGAAATGTTCCAGGCGTCTTACATGTGACAGGGTTTCCGTAAGGGGATCGCTGATAGCAAAGTCGCGGGAGGAATACATGCAAACCAGTTTGTTTACCCTCAGAGGGATCAGTTTTTCGCATGCCACGGTAATATCCTCCCCCGCAAAGTCTTTTTTGTCAACCTGACGATAAGCTCCAATCCTTTCATTTTCCCTGTTGAGGACAATGGTTCGGGAGGCGATGGATAGCTTTATCTCGGACTGGATGGTTCTGGCCGACAGATACACAGGGTCCTCACCACAGTCACCCTGCTTCTTCTCCTGTCCTTTATCTTCTATCTCAAGGTGTTTTCCTTCCAGGGCGCGGTATCTTTCCACACCATGATTGGTTACCCTTCCGTCAATTCCTGAACGGATTATGATGGAACCCGACCAGTTTTCCGGGATCAGTATCCATTCAATGCCCGCTTCATGGGGATCGCCCATGCTGACAACCCTGGTGCTGATCAGCGATGTAATCCGCTGCTGCCGGTCCATGAACTTCATCTTCCTCAGCAGCGTTCCCTGCTTCAGATCCAGTTCCTGCATGTATTCGATCACTTCCAGCTGTTCCAGGTCGAACCATGGTCCGTCTTCATGCCTGAATGAAAGATATAACCAGTTGGGCCAGTTGACCAGGTCCTCATTCTCCAGCTTCTTTCCTGCGATATCGGAGGTGAGACGGTTATATCCACCGGCCAGGTATGTACCCGGGTAGTTATATGCATTTTCGGTAACTTCCTCGGCAGCCCCCCTGGTGGCAATTATGCCATTTCCCAGGGTGCATAATGCCTCTCTAAGGGGTTGTTCTTCAGGATTCCAATCATTGTACCGCAATTTCCATTCATCTGTTTCTTTCATTTCTGTACTTTTTAGCATCGTGTCAGTTTATATTTTCCAGATCATTTTAATGATTTGATTGGTCAGCAGCGGTAAGAGCGCACCCGCCAGGATCAGTCCCCAGGCCGCGGCTGGCAGTGGAACGAACGAGAGCGCATGGCTAAACAATGGAACGAAATACCCGGTGAGAAGCATGGCAATACAGAATCCCAGAGCCATCCAGATATATATATTTTGTGTGACCTGGTTTATAAAAATGGGTTCATCGGCTTCTCTCATATCCAGTACATGCAGCAGCTGGCCGAATGCAAGTGCAAAAAATGCAATATTGTTGCAGATCTCGGGTGACAGTTTCATACCATGATAAGCAAACACATAGGCAGCGATGACATACAAACTGATCACCCCTCCGTATAATCCTGTTATCAGCCAGTTCTTTTTCGTGATAATGGGCTCCCTGGGATCCTTGGGACTTTTTTCCATGATGTTTTTGCTGCCCCTGCCCACGCCGAGTGCCAGGGCCGGGAACACATCTGATAGTAAATTCAGGAACAGCAACTGAAGCGGGAGCAGGGGAAGGTGCCACATGGTAAAACTGATCCCTGCAATGATGATGATCTCTGCAAGGTGGTAGGAAAGCTGGTAAATGATGAATTTCTTGATGTTCCCGAAAATGATCCGGCCCTGTTCCACTGCCCTGACAATGGAAGGAAATGCATCATCCATCAATACCATGTCTGCCACGTCGCGGGCCACCTGGGTCCCTCTTTTCCCCATGGCGATACCGATATCCGCTTTTTTCAGTGCCGGGGCATCGTTGACACCGTCGCCCGTCATGCCCACGATCTCACCCTGCTGCTGAAAGTGGCTGACAATGTCAAGTTTCTGGGAGGGATCCACCCTGGCAAAAATCCCGGTTTCAGAGAGGTCTTTTTCTTCTTCCAGGTCCTTTCCGTGAACCACAGCTGCTTCTCCGTTCCTTGTCATGTT
>Ga0116196_1000046_pt1 | contig 37532 bp, 21 predicted proteins | sample ZodSprso05mmetaG_FD_97002 | JGI IMG/M metagenome (GOLD analysis project Ga0116196, IMG submission 97002) | Hot spring sediment microbial communities from Zodletone spring, Oklahoma to study Microbial Dark Matter (Phase II) - Zodletone Spring... ... | reverse complement strand
TGCGAAGATCATTTAGGCAGCTTACCGGAGATACCGCCGGGAACAACAGCCTGAAGCAGATGCGGTCATCGCTGCCTAAGCTGGTGCGAAGCAGCAGGTTCAGCAGCGATACCGTATACTGCGGAAGGCACGCTCACCAGGGTTCGACAGCCGGCGGCATCTCCGCCCGCTGTTGAAATTCTTTTCTGCGAAAATCCTTTAGGCAGCTCACCGGAGATCCCGCCGGGGAACAAGGCTGGGAGGAGCCTTACTGCCGGATGACTTTCCCTGAGAAGCCGGTATGAACGCGGTTGTCGTGCAGGAGGTAGAGATAGGTTCCGGCGGGAACGTCATGACCGCCGGAGTCGGTGCCGTACCAGATGACCCTGTCCGAACCGGCAAAGCTGAGCGTACGGATCAGGCGCCCTTCCATGTTATAGATCTCAAGGATTGCATTCCGGGAGACCTGCTCAGGACGGTTGAAGACCGTATGGGCTGAAAACGGGTTGGGGGCGGCTGCATGAAGGGTGGGGCAGGGTTCGGAAGGGATCCCGATGATGCTTGCATTGCGGTATACCAGTTCAATGCCGTCACCCGTTCCAAGGTTCCTGGAGTACTGCCTGTCCGTTGGATTATTCCAGTGTTCGAAAACCCCCAAACTGCCCATGGGGGTCCCGTCGCCTTCCGGATCATATTCAATGCCTTCCGGCCAGAAGTCGCTGCTGGCACATTGTAACAGGTAATCGGCAATTTCAGTTTTCATCCGGATGGGGTAATTGATTTTGGTGGGATCAACCACGTATTCCTGGAAAAGGATATCGAAGCAGACAGACTCCAGGGCCACGGGATCCTGTCCCACCAGGATGGAACTGGGGTAATCATTGCCGAAAGGATCTGATTTGAATTTTTTGATCCATCCTTCCCAGCTTTCACCTCCCCAGATCCCGTCGATAATATAGATCAGGCCTTTGCCCCCAGTCTCTCCGTGTCCCATGTAATCCACAGTATGCCTGTATTTTCCCGTTCCGCTGCTGTTTCCCGGCAGACTGTAATGCATGTCAATGGCAAACTGGGTTTTGGGATCGTCGCCTTTTTCCAGGAATGATCCCTGGTGGTTCTTGGAAATGAGTGTGATGCCCCCTTCGTTATGGGTCTTCAGACAGGGGATATTAATGAGATAGGTTGCATCCAGGTAATGCTGCGGCAGGGTGGATCTGTAGCGTTTGTCGCTGAATACCAGCACTTCCTCCGATGAGGGGACGGTCTGGTCCACTCCGTAAAGTCCTTTACCGTCCACGTAACAGACATCCGGGAACCTGCCCATGACCTGGTCCCTGTATTCCTGCCTGAAATCACGGTAGGGATCGCCCAGGATCATGTCCGCCTGGGCCACTCCCACCACGTTCACCAGCTGGTCCAGGACTGCATTGAGCAGCTGGGGTGTGGCATCCATCCTGGAGGGCCGTTCCCGGTAGCTGGCACTCTGGTTGGTCAGGTTGATCTTAAAGGCGATCTTTTCACCCGGTGTATAGCCCACCTCACCCCGGTCATGGGACCTGTTGAAGGCGGTGAAAATGGAATCCCAGGCATCGGCAAGGTTTTCTGTTCCGGCATACAGGGTGATGGACAGGGCAAGCATGTCGCCGATCACGCTTTCATCGGCATTGTCGTTGCTGTACCAGAAGTCCTCGCTGCCGTCTACCGGGACATAGTTCTCATTGGTTGCCCTGTGGTCCTGCACCCATACCACCCTGCCGGGATAGAGCCCCCGTGCTTGTCCGACGGGTGCGTTGGATTCCACGGGGTAGGTATTGTAACCTGGAATAACAGCCCCAGCAATGGTTTCCCTGCTGTCCCACATGAAAATGAAGGCAAATGCAGCGATGGATAGCATCAAAAACAGGGAACCTGCCAGATACCTGGACCTGTGCAGCGATTGCCTGAATTTTTTAAAGGAAAGCCAGGATGCACTGATCCCCAGCAGGTAGATGATGAATGAGGACATGATGGGTGCGGCCACCTGCATGCATGGGTACCTGGCACGGCTGGGTTTGGGTATGACCCGGATCAGGAACCACAGGGTGGCCAGCGCGCCTGTAATGATCAGGTAAGATTTCGAAGATGTAAAATTGAACCTTGAAAACGGTTTTTTCCTCATTCCTGATTATTCAAACGGCAGGTACCAGTTTGCCGGATCCATCAGTCTGGCGCGGATCTCGTTATACATGGGTGTTCCCTCGAATTTGGCAGCCACTCTGTCGGCCAGGTATTCAGGCTCATTCCTGCGTTCCGCAATACGTACCAGGTCAAACCACCTTTTCCCCTCACAGGCCAGTTCCAGGGCCCTTTCCTGGATAATGAGGTCTTCGATGTAACGGATCCTTTCCGTTCCTGCCAGACCTTCGGGGACCTCCTGCGAGGTCAGGTAAACCCTGCCCCTGATACCGATGTTCCTGTTCCATCTTGCAAAAGGAGCGGGCTTGGGATTCACCTTGTTCACCCCCTCGTTCAGCAGCATCAGTGCAAATTCCTGTGATTCCTCATCGCCCATACGGTTGTATGCTTCCGCAAGCATCAGGTGGATGTCTGCTGCCCTGGAAATGATAATGTCCGAACTGAACGGGTCGCTCTTGTCGATCTCGTACTTTGTGAAATAGGTATAATCGCCGGATCCCATGGCTGCGGAGTCCACGCCGAAAGTCACTCCCAGTCCCCTGTACGGATCTCCTTCCGGACCTGCGGCCGGGACCTGGGACATGAATGATTCCACCAGGACATCAGACGGCTTTATCTTGTACTGGAGCGAATATCCGAACAGATTTGCCAGCGGATTGTACTGGTCTTCCACCGAAGAGAAAGGCACAACCGCGATATTCTCAACTTCGGCGGTCTCGGCATTCAGGAAGATCGTGGCCCACGCATCGTCCTTATAGGTGTTGTCGACCTTGAGCATGGAAGATGTATTGAGATAGCTTTCACATGCCAGTTTCAGGTATGTGACGGCATTGGCGTAATCATTCTTTTCCAGGTAAAGTTCACCGAGCAGTGCTTTCGTATTCACGTAAAAGGGCATCTTCAGTTCCTCGCGTTCGGTTCCCACCGAAGCATCGAACACATAGGGGGTGATCTGATTGATCAGCGTGTCGATCATCACATCCCTGGTCAGGATGTTCTGCTCCAGGCTCTCCGGAAGAGAAGTGAGGTTATCATCCACATAAGCCGCCTGGTCGTAAAGGCGGACCAGGGTCAGGTAGGTCCACGCTCTCATGGTGATCAGGCCTCCCCTGAAATAATAGAGAATATATTCATCAAATTCCCGGTCACTTTCAGCCACCCGGTCGATATTGGCGAGCACTTCGTTCAAATTGATAATGACTTTGTAGAAGTCAGCCGGATCCGTATACGGGTTCCCGGTTGAAAATACCTGGCGGTTGATCTCTGTCAGGTACGCATCGGCATTGGCCGTGACGTCCATGATATCAGACCGGAGACCGTCCAGCACGACCAGTCTCGGCATCGCTTCCTGGAGAAAGGAGATGGCTCCTCTGGCAGATATGTCAGCATCGGTCGAATTCTTGTAATGCAGATCCGGCGTGATCCTGTCCCCGGCTGTCTTGTTGAAGAAATCTTCGCTGCATCCCAGGCTGATGACCAGCATCAGTCCGGGGATAACCAGCAGATATGGATTGAATCGTGATCTCTTTCTCATTTCAGTGTATTTTCAGTGTTATAAGTTCAGTTTTAATCCGGCTATGAAGGACCTGGACTGAGGCATCATCCCGTAATCCACTCCCATGTAAAACGGACTGTTCAAATAGATGAACTCCGGATCATATCCCGTGTAATTGGTGAGGGTGAGCAGATTGGTCGCCGTAACGTAAAGTGTGACTCCCTTGGTGAGGCCCGCGATGTCCGGCAGGAAATAACTCAGGGTTATCCGCTCCAGCCGGAGGTAGGAGCCGTCCTCGATCCAGCGGTCCGAAAATACGGTATTTCCGGTGGGATCCCCGTAACTGACCCTGGGCAGGTCCGCGCTGGTGTTGGAAGGTGTCCATCTGTCCAGCACCGCGGTAGACTGGTTGCCATACGAATCCATGGACTCTGTCCGGTACCTCATGTAATTGTATACATCGTTCCCCATTGAATAGTAAAAAAGGGCCGACAGCTCAAAATTCGCATAGGATAACGCCGTGTGGATCCCCCCGAAAAGGTCCGGGTTCGGGTCACCGATGATCATCTTGTCATCCTCGTTAATGACGTTGTTTTGATCCACATCCACATATTTTACATCTCCGGCCTGCATGGGCACTCCTTTGGGTCCGGTTACCGATCCTGCCTCTGATTCGGAAATGAGACCGTCGGTCTTGTACCCGTAATAGGCATTCACCGGGTTCCCTTCAGAAGTGATCAGCTGTGCTCCCTTAATGGATGTGATGATGTATTCTGTTTCCGGGTTCAGGAAATCCAGGCTGGTGATCTCGGTGGCGGCTTTTCCCACGGATGCGCCGAGGGTCCATACAAAACCTCCTGACCGGATACGTCCGTCCGCAGCAATCTCCATCCCCGTAACCGCCAGCTTGCCCCCGTTGTCGTAGTAATGCGTAAACCCGAAGGAGGAAGGTAGTTCCTGCTGAACGATCAGGTTGTTCACGTTGGATTGATATACGTCTGCATGCAGGTTCAGCGACTGGCCCAGGATGGACAGATCCAGACCCGCATTGATGGTATGTTTCTTTTCAAGCTCCAGGTCTTCATTGGGAATTGCCTCCCTGATCAGCACCCCGTCCCCGTTCAGCCTGCGGTTGGTGTAATACAATTTGGAATAATCGTACACCGTACTGAACATGTTGCCTGTCACCGAGTAGGACCCTCTGATTTTCAAGTCTTCCAGCCAGCTCACCTGGTTCAGGAAGCCTTCCGAGGAAAGTCGCCAGGCGGCGCCCAGGGAGGGATAAAAATTATACCTGTGGGATTCGTTTGTGGCGGAATTTCCGTCATAGGAGAGGTTGGCGGTGACCAGGTACCGGTCCCTGAAATTATAATCAACGATCCCGAAAAATGACATCCAGGCCAGTCCCCTGTTATCTCCCGTTGTGGATTGCAGGAAGCTGTACTGAGACCCGTCACCCAGGCTTTTAAAGTCATCCGATGGCGTATTCAGATCGATGCTGCGGTTGTATTTATAGCTGTTATCCATGTACCGGAATCCCCCGTTGACTGAAATGTTGTGTCCGGAGGTGGTGCTGTTGGTGTAGGTCAGCATGGTGTGGTTCTGGGTGGACCTGAATTCATAAACAAAATCGCCGGGACTGTTGTATGCCGAATCCACCTGCACGATACCCAGATCCGGCAGGAAGATGTTTTCCCGGGTATTGTTGAAATTGATGCCGAAGAGGGTGGAGAGGTTGAAGTGATCGTTGAACCTGTAATCTGCCCTGATGGATGCCAGGAAATGATAATTCCTGTTCACGCCCAGGGCATTGTTGATAATCGCCACAGGGTTGCTTACACCGAAAACTCCCACATCATCCAGGTAGGTCAGGGTTTCGCCTGTGGTTTCATCCCTGGCGATGGGGGTCATGAGGGGAGACTTCAGCAGGGCTGAGGCAACCGGGTTTTTCCACGCACTCGGGCCCTGGTTCGCCAGCTCGCTGTCGGCCAGGGAGAGTTTGGCATTCGGCGTGACCGAAAATTTATCGGTGATATTGACCTTCCCGTTGATTCGCAGGTTGAACCGGTTATATCTTGAATTATCGTATATACCTTCCTGCATGAGGTTTCCGACGGATACGTTGTAGGTGGCGATATCATCCCCCCCCTTCAGGAAAAAGTAAAATTTCGAAACGGCTGCAGGCCTGTATATTTCTTCCTGCCAGTCCGTGCTGTTATTGTACTTGTAGTAATCCTCCGACGAAGCATCCCCGTGCAGCCAGGGGTACATGGTGTTGATCTGGCCTGCATCATAACCCTGGGTAACCAGCACCTCCTCAAAGTAGTTTCTGAATTGCGAAGCATTGAGCAGCGGCAGCTTATCAGGGGCCATGGAGATCCCGCCGTAGGCGGAGAATTTGATCACCGTACTCGCTTCAGCCTTTTGCTCGGTATTCAGGTTGATCACACCGTGGGAACCCACAGCGCCCAGGTGGGAAACGCCGCCCCGCAGAATCGTGACATCTGAAATATCCTCGATATCTACCACATCGAGGGGATTCAGTGCGAAACCTTCCATGAGGCTGTGCTGTGCGTAGGAGTAATCATGGATCATTCCGTCAATGAACAGCAAAGGCTCGGTATTGGCGAACAAGGAGGAGAATCCGCGCAGGTTCATGAATGTCCTGTGTCCGGGCATTCCGGATTGATCGATGACCGACATTCCCGGGACCCTTCCCTGGAGGGCCTGGTCAAATGAGGTGGTCTTTTCCAGTGCCATATCACCCTGTACAAAGGAAGTTACCGGATAAACCGCGTCTTTCCTCAACCTGGGGCCTGTTGGCGTGTTGAAGGAATTGTCCATGGAACTGAACCGGTCGGGAACCAGCGATATTTTCACGTAATCTCTTCCGTTCAGAAAAATATAGCGCAGGTTGTAACCCGGCAGGTTCACAATGATCTCTGCCTGCAGATCGGGGACTGTGATGGTAAAAGCTCCCTGTTCATTTGTTGCCGAGGAAGCACCGGTGGAGGAAACCGAAATGGCTACCTGGCTCAATGGAAGCCCGGTCCCCGCCTCTGTGACCACCCCCGTAACTTCTGTTCCAGTTGTCTGCGCTGCCAGGGGAAGGGTGCACGCACCGGTAAAGAGCAGGGCAACAAGGAATGCACATGTGGAAAATAATTGTCTTTTTGTCATTTCAGTGTCATATTAAATGATTGCACAGGGATTCATTTATTGGATGGGTGTCAGAATCACTGTATCCCAGAAAAGCAACCCGGGACTTTTCGTTACCACTTTGATTACGTGCCTTTCGGTCTTGTCCCAGTCAAACTCGCCCCAGCTGGTCGATTCCGCTGGGTCAGTGGATTTGATCAGTGCGGTATTCACCCCGTCCACATACACGGCATAGTTCGTCTGGCCGGCCCATAGGTTGGCGGTCATGTTATACTTGCCTTTCATGATCTTGGGAGTGGTGATCTGTACCCACCACCAACCGTTCATGCTCAGGCAATCGTCATTCTCCAGCTTTCCTGTATCGTGATCCTTGAAATAATACAAAAGGTAGTCGCCTTCCCACTTGATATATTCAAAGGTGTTCTGCCCGTCAAACCATCTCATGTAATATTTGCCGAAATAGTCTCCCTGTTTCATGTCGAAATAGTCGGTCGTTTCATGCACGATGGTGGTAGGTTCGGGCTGGAAAACGGGAAGCAGGTCGTTGATGGTATGCACCGTACCGTTTTTAGCAGGGTTGTTGGACTGCTCGATAACAAAACCGGTATATTCCTGCGTTTCGCTCTTTAAATTCAGCTTATAATCATCCGAGATCCTTACGTCCACGTTGTTGTCATAGGAAAGGATCGGATATACCCGGCTTTCCAGTTCATTGAGGTAGTAGGTTCCCCCGAGGCAATGGTATTCCATATACCTGTAAAACTCATTTTCCAGGTAGGTGATGCTGTCAGGGGCATCTGTAAAATAGTCAATCATCTGGTCAACGGTGGATATTCCGTATGCATTGAAGGTGGCATCGGCCACGGCAAGGACGGTAAATCTGGTACGGGCCATTTTATTGCCATAGGGGAATTCAATCAGGTTCAGGGTGTCCTTCAGATTGGTCAGGTCAAGGCCTTGCGTGAACAGGGAGTAGGCAGGATTCGCCGCAAGATACTCGTACACGCTGATGGTGACGGGTTCGATCACACGATCCAGCAGGTGGATCACCCCGTTCGCGGCTGAAATATTCCTTTTAATGACCAGGCTGCGCTTGTTGACAATGATGTCAGAACCATCAAATTCGGTGACCAGGTAATCTCCCACAGCATTCAGGTCACGAATGGCTCCAAGTTGAAAGTCACCCGTTTCTATTTTGCTTGGCACCAAGTGATTGAGTGCGAGATCATTCAGGTATTCCACCGGAAAATCCTCATAGGATGAAACGCCTTTCTCCTGGTAAAATGCTTTCATGGCATCATCTGTGGGCAGAAACATGGTGAAAGGTCCCCGTACGCTCAGCAGGCTGGTTAAACCTGTGGTTTCCAGAATCCCTTCAAATTCCGAGAATTGCTCATTGCTGGCGATGTATTCGGAAATGACCTGGTCCATGGATGCTACTTCCCACAGCACCGGGTCTTCGTCGCAGCCTGACACCAGCAAGGCAAATGCAATCACTACTAATTGGCTGCCCATGGAGAGCAGTCGCCGGCCTGAATTTTTCATGGGTCTATCTGTTTGAATTTTTTTACCGATCATAATAAGGATTTTGTTTCAGGTTCTGATTGTATATCAGCTCATGTTCCGGTATGGGCAGATAATAACTCAGGGTATCATACACCCTGGTTCTTAGAACTGCCTGCTGTTTGATGTCAGCACCCGAGAGGATCATATTGATAATGATCTGCTTGTTTTCAAAATTGTTCCGCTTGGCAGCGCGCAGCAGATCGAACCAGCGTTTCCCTTCAAAGAGGAATTCCCTTCCCCTTTCATCCAGAAGGGCCTGTCTCAGCAGCTCTTTGTCGGATTCTTCCACATAGGGCATACCGGCACGCAACAGGGTTTCTGCGATCAGTTCATTGGCATCTTTGAACCGGTTCAGCTCGATGGATGCCTCAGCCTTCATCAGCAGGATGTCTGCATACCTGTAAAGGATCCAGTTTGCATCCCGTTCGGTGATGATTCTGGGTATCAGCCCCAGCGCATCTTTCCCCTGGTATTTCCAGACGGCTCCTTTTCCCTGGAACATCCTGAGGTCTTCCCTGAGCATGAACATATTGATGTTTTTAGCTACCATGTTTACCTGGTTTCCTCCCGAAAAGGAAATCATGTTGTAATAAATGGGATTCTCCTGTCCTTCGAGATCATCATCATACTGGATCTCTATGATGCTCTCCACCGGGGAATTGCCGGGATAGTAAATATTGAAGAAGGTTTCGGTGGGTTCCAGACCGTAAAGTCCCGAATTGATTATTTCATCACAGTACTGGATGCATTTTTCATATTGCTGATCCCACAGATACACATCGGCCAGCAGGGCCATGATGGAATATTTGTTCGCACGCCCGTAGAAATAATCGGTTCCGCTGAATTCTGTGGAATAGGCCATATCCCTGGCAGCCAGGAGATCGTTGATGATAAAGTGCAGCACCTCCTTTTCGCTGCTTTTCCCCACAAATAGATTGGATGTATCCGAAACGGATGCTTCCACCACCAGTGGCACGTCTTTCCAAAGGCGTACCAGGTAAAAGAATGCCATTGAACGGATAAAGCGGGCTTCCGCTTCAATGGCATCTTTCAGTTCCGGCGTAAAGGTCTGGTCTTTTTCGAACACTTCGTCATCGTAATGCATCAGCGTATTCGCCAGATTGATGGCTGTGTAATAGTTGTTCCACGAAATCACACCGTTGGTCGGACTGATGTTGCTGGCAGCAATCTTGGCGTAATCCGTGAAGTTGGTCCCCGTAAATTCTACCAGGTCGGCCCGCAGCTCACCGAATATCAGTGATTGCAGGCTTGCTTCGCGGAGGGCATCGTACGCAGCAGCCAGGGCTCCTTCCACATCGGCGGTCTTCGTCCAGAATTTCTCCCTGATAAGGTCATTCTCAGGGGCAATGGACAGCCAGTCGGTACAGGACGTAAAAGTCATTACACCGGCCAGCAGGACAAATCTTAAAGACCTTTTCATATCGCGTTTTTTCATGACAGTCGGTTTGTGTGTTAAAATGTAATGGTTGCTCCAAACATGAGCCTCATGCTCGGCGGGGTTTTACTGTAGTCCTTCGGCAGCACGTCCGGCCTCGAGGGAGGAGCCACATCCGGATCCTGTCCGGAATAGTTGGTCCACGTAAACAGGTTATACCCGGTGGCAAAAAGCCGCATTTCATTCACCCTGATCTTCTGGAGCAGGTTCGGACTGACCATGTAGCTCAGGGAAACCGTTTTCAGGCGCAGGTAGGACCCGTCCTCCACGAAACGGTCTGATCCCAGCCAGTTGTAGCCGTCGTTGAAGAGCGCCCTGGGTATTTCGGTCTCATCTCCTTCCCTTCTCCACCGCCAGTTGGTGGCCAGGCTCTGGTTGTCATAGTTGTACATCTTTTCAGTGTCCATGCGGGTTTGATTGATGATCTCCTGTCCCAGCTTGAAAAACAGGAATGTGTTCAGTATGAAGCTCTTGTACTGGACCCTGATTCCGGCACCGCCCATCAGGTCCGGATTGAGATCCCCCAGGTAGACAAGATCCAGCTCATCGATCTTACCGTCGTAATTCTGGTCCACGTATTTCGCATCACCTCCTTCAAATACATAGCCGGAAGGGCCGCCCATGATCATGGTGAGGGGACTGTCAATATTCAGGCCATAGACCGGATCGCCGTTGGCATCCCTGACGATGGCGTCATCATCTGACAGATAGACCCCTGCATATTCGTAACCGAAGAATCCTCCGAGCGGTTCTCCCGGTGTTACACTGATCTTGTAGTTCCCGTTCTCGAGCATATTGCCATATACCAGGCTGTAGTTTTCCGGAAGCCGCAATACCTGGTTCTGGTTCCTGGACAGGTTCATATTAAAACTCAGCTGAAAATCCTGCCTTCTGACCACCGTATAATCGATCAGGAACTCAAATCCCCTGTTTTCCATTTCTCCGTCGTTGCGGTCGATGCTCGAAAAGCCGGTTTGCTCGGGAATGCCTGAATTTTCGAGATAAAGGTTCAGGGTTTTCTTCCTGTAATAATCCACTTCAATATTCAGTCTGCCCTGCAGGCCATAAAATGAAATCCCAGGGTTCACCTGGTCGATGGTTTCCCATCTCAGGCTGGTAAGCTCCACACCCGTGGGCCGGACACCCTGCATATCCATGTAGGAAATACCCGAACCGGCCTCATAGGTATTGAAATACAGGTAATTCTGTGCAGGTGAATTCCCGCTCTGTCCCCAGCTGAACCTGAGTTTGAGATCGTCGATGAAAGCCACATCCCTGAGCATGGCCTCTTCCGAAAGCCGCCAGAAGACCGAGAAAGTGGGGAACAGGCCCCAACGGCTTTCCCTGCTGAACTTGGAGTTCCCCTCATACTTGGCCCCCAGCATCAGGCTGTATCTGTCCCTGAAGATATAGCTTCCCGTGAGAAACAAACCCATGGCCCGGTATTCGCTGAAACTGGAGCCGAAATAAGTCAGGTGCACATCGTTTACAGGCTCTGTCAGAAAAGGCGAGGCTGACTGGCTCGATTCGGTCTTGTACCACCTGGACTGGGTGGCCTCCGTATCGAACTGTCCCATGAAGACAAGTTCGTGATCAATGCCCAGCTCTGGCCTGTAGATCAACTGGTTGAACGTGAATATGGAGCTCTTTTTGGAAAATTCATTGACCGCATGATTGGAGATGTCACTGCTGTAATAATACCCCAGCGCTTTGTGGGGCAGGAACTTGGCTATCTTGTTGTCAAAAATGTCCAGGGTGACCGTGGAATTAAAAATAAGCCGTGGAGTAACGAAGTACCTGGCGCTGAACAATGCCCTGGCATTGTCCTTGTAACGCTGCTGCTCGCCCAGGTTGGCAAAGGCCACAGGGTTGTAGGCATCCCTGGCTGAACCCTGGAGGGTTGAAATGGGTGTGAAATATTCGCCGTAGTGGACATTGCTCGTGTCCCTGTCGTAAATGGACAGGTTCGGCATCTTGCGGTATGCCACCGACCGGAGGGATTTCCAGCCGCCATATTCATAATCCTCCACATCATATGTATTTTCCTGGTCATACCGGGTATACATGATATCCGTTTTGAACTGCAGCTTGCGCGAAAGATCGTAGTCCAGCGAACTGCGCAGGTTGAGCTTCTTCAGGTTATTGCCGATGGTTGTTCCCTCCTCGTCAAAGAAGCCCATGGACATGTTGTACCTGGTTTTCTCTCCCCCGCCACGGACCGAGAAATCATGCTGGTGGGTGAAGGCCCTCCTGGTGATCTCCTTCACCCAGTTGGTATTCTGTGAATAATTGTAGTACTCTTCCCATTCCGGATCAAAGGCAATCTCATCGCTGTAGAATGTATTGTAGGTGACATTATAATGTTCCTCCGTGATCAGGCGTGCATATCCCGCACCGTCCAGCATCGGGATGGGATCCGGTTCCCAGGCCGATGTCAGTTTGGCGGTATATTCAAAGATGGGTTTCGATTTGATCCCCCGCTTGGTTTTGATCATCAGCACACCGTTGGATGCCCTGGATCCCCAGGCAGCGGTGGAGGCCGCATCTTTCAGCACCTCGATGGACTCGATGTCCTCCGGCGACACATCGATCAGGCTGCCGAACTTTTCTATATCGGCACTGGCAAAATCAAAGCTTTCGTCAATATTGGCATCGTAGGGGATGCCGTTGATGACAATGAGGGGCTGGTTCCTTGCATTGAGGGATGCCGTTCCCCGGATCCTGATATTCAGTCCCGCTCCCGGGTCACCCGACACCGATGAGATATCCACATTCCCGATCCGGCCCTGCAGCATATCTTCCACCGTGGTGGACATGACGGATTTCATGCCCGACAGCTCGATTCGTGCCACGGAAGTGGCCCGGTCCCTCACGCTGGTCAGTCCGTCATGACCCATTTTCTCCCCCACCACCGTCACTTCTTCCATCTGTATGGATTCAGGCGATAGGTCGAAGTTGATCTCCGAGCGGCCTCTTACGTAAACAGTTTCTTTCTGGTAACCGATGAAGGAAACCTGGACCGGGTTGTCCACGTTGGAAACCTTGAATACGTAATTCCCGTTCAGGTCCGATACCGTTCCGCCGATAAACCTTCCGTTCTTGTCGATCTCCACAATATTTACAGAAGGCAGTGTTTCCCGGGTCAGCGAGTCGACAATCCTTCCCGAGATAATCGCTGATTGTCCCTGCACCTGATTCATGGCGGACAGTAGGCACACGAGCAATCCAGTTAACAGTACGATTTTTTTCATGGTAGTTTTGGTTAGTCTTGTTTTACTCTGTATATCTTAATACAGAGTGGATTTTGTGCATCACACCCTTTCTCACCAGTTTTCCGGCGTCTGCATGATTCACATGGACCACGTTACCTGTGCGATCCGTAAGGGTCAGATTATTGGGTGCATTGCTGATCATCAGGGGAGCGAACACCGTCTGGGGCACATTGTCTATGGTATCCGGGTAGGAATAATTGGTAGTGAAATTTCCGGACAGCTTGCCATCATCGAAGATCACATTATTCCTTACGAAATGGTACATGACAAAATTCGATATGGAATCCTTGCCACTCGTGGTTGTGGGAAATTCATTGGGAATGATCCCCTCCGCACGGGCCTGTGCCAGGGCATCATTGGTCGGAACGAAGGCGGTCCAGTAGTTGGCGGCGGCCAGGAACTTAACCCTGGGGATATTTTCCTTGGTAATGGGATCCCTGTAACGGTTGTCCATCAGGTTCAACTTCACCAGCAGGTCTGCAAACTCCGAGAACTCGGGGTCGGCCAGCATGCAGTCGGGTTCAATGGGTGAACAGGTGAGCAATTGCCCCATTTCAAGCCTGGATGCCACCGGGTGATCCACCTTAACAAGAAATCCATTTTGCTCATTTTCAAGTATTTCCTGTACAGTGGCCAATTCACCTGTCACCATGTTCTCTCCGGCGGCCACCTGGTTGCCTGTATAGTAAATATGGTTTCCGGAACTCATTTCCGCATATCCGCCCGCTCCGGCCAGGTCTTCCAGCCTGCCCTTATATATCTGGTCCTGGGCGAACATGACCAGTTCGGTCTCTTTCATCGGTGACCACTGTCCGTCGACGGGTCCCCTGAACTCAACCACATCGCTGGTGGCATTGTACCGTATCCCGTATTCCTCCATATCTTGATCCGTGGCCGCAAAAACCGTTACATCCGCATCGGGATTGGAAACGGTGGAAAGCATATTTGCCGCGTTCAGCACGAAAAGCAGTGTGGAATAGTCCTTGTCGAAGAAAAGGGTTCCCGGCACCGTGGTGAAAACGTTGGGCTCAAGCACTGCGTCTGTCTGGTAGATAACCCCGTTGCTGCACATGTAACCGGAGATCAGATCATTGGGACCAAGGTCAGTAGGATCCCCGAACGCATTAAAATAGCCACTCGTTTCGAGTTTCGAACGCAGTACGAGGGATCCGGACAACTGGGTCTGCAGGATGTAATACAGCGTGACCCGCGGAACACTGTCAATGGCAGAATAATACTTGAAAATCGTATTGTCAAGGTAACCCTGCAACTGTTCGTTGGTGGGCAGGAATGCAGTCCACATGTTCTGTGCAGGGATCGTGAGCGTACCGGTGGACGGACCCCTTTCCTCCGCAAGGTTGAAAACAAGTTCGTATCCTTTCTTGTACTCCACATTTCTTTGCTCATCCACCCTGGAATTACCATAGGTGGCGAAGCGTTGAAGCAGGTCGTAATACAATCCGTACTTTTCCGGGTGGGCGATCATGTATTCTTCAATACTGGGCATGGGGGGGACCACCCTGTCCAGGAAATAGATGAAACCGCTGGAGGTCCTGACTTCCAGTTCATCGGGTATTTCCGGATTGGGGATCACCATGGCATTATGCCAGTTCAGGCCTTTCAGGTTGTCCGGGTACCCCAGTTCCCAGGTACTTCCCGGGTACATAAAGGTGTAGTCGGAACCATCCTGGGCTCCACCGTAATCTCCGAACCATTCTGCTGAGAAAAGCGGCACATGCTTATGGTCTGTATAGATGTTCACTTCCCTGCCCAGCATTCCCGGATTGTACCTGACCGTTTCTTTATAAGTGTTTTCACTCGGAACCTCCTTTCTGTGGTAGAGGGATGCATACTCTCCCTTTGGGCCCTGGAATTCGGACCACACATATTCGTAGATCAGGTAGTACCTGGACCGGGGATTGCGCAGCACATGGAGGGTGAAAAGCTGCACCGCTTCCTCTTTCGTCAAATCTTCCACCGAATTGATCCCGGCCGATTGGAAATATGCTTCGAATGCGTCATCATCCGGTACAAAAAGCGTGAACAACTGCTTGGTGATGGGATCCGTATAGTTGGCCATCTCCATGAGCGTGAGAAAGATGGTATAATTCCCCCTTTCTTCCAGTGTCTCAATGCTCGATCCGCCCAGCCATGGAGGAGGTTCAAACCTGTCCTGATGCTTGTCACATCCTGTTATCCCCAGTATCCCGGCAGCACATACAGCAACCGGAAGAAGCCACAAAGATTTCTTCATGATCTTAAGTTTAAATCGCATAATTTTTAATATTCCTGATAGTAATGCCTTTCCCCGCATTGAAAAGGCAAGGATGGATTTCCATATTGGTTTGATTCAGATTTCAGGGTTTTTCAGCTACCAATATAAAAAAAAGTATGCAATAACAATATCTGTTCCCACACGAATCCTTCATACAATCTGCCGCGTTTCTATCCAAACCTCAGGGACTGAATAAAATGATTCACCGAAACCAGCCCCATCATTTGTAATTTTTCCTGCAGATTGTTTATAACCACTCCCGGTTATCACTTTTCTAGTCACTCAACGGTGGCTGGATTTTTATGCAACCATTTATTGTTATATTAGTCCCCTTAATAAACGGAGGTTAAAGGAATCCATCCCCGGCGGAATGTCAGAAAATTATTCATACGGCAAATATAAGTGGTGGAAGAAGCGCTTTTCTGTGCTTCCCCTGATCCTGCTTTTGGCGGCAGCCGCATCAGCACAGGTGAATTTCACCTATCACTCCGCCTATCAATACCTGAAAGGAAAAGATGCGGCCGGACTGTCCGCCGGCTGGATGACCGCCGCATTCGATGACCAGGGCTGGGCTTCGGGCAATGCACCCTTCCGGTACGGGGACGGTACAGGCGGTGTGGAGCTGACGGATATGATGAACAACTATTCGACCCTGTACCTCAGGTCCACATTCGAATGTACGGATACCTCCCAGGTCAGGGAGATGACCCTGACCGTGGATTATGACGATGGTTTTGTGATCTGGATCAACGGGGTGGAGGCGCTCCGGAGGAATGCTCCGGCTTCGCTGGGACATGATGCTTTTGCGCCCGATAATCATGAATCCGGAGTGGGAGAGGATTTTATCGTATCCACGGGGGGACTGAACCTGGTGGAGGGAACAAACCTGGTGGCGGTACAGGGATTCAATGTGAGCCTTACCAGTACCGATTTTTATTTCGACCTGGCCCTCTATGCCGAACCCAGCCAGCCTGTCATTCAGGACACTGCCGGGATCTCCTTCAGTCACCCTTCCGGGTTTTACGAATCTCCTTTCAACCTGGTACTCACATCCCCCTTCAGCGATGCGGATATCATATATACACTGGACGGTAGCAACCCGCAGCAATCGCCGACGGCCATCCTGGCGGGCAGCACATGCAATATCCTGGTGGATCCCGAAAGTGAAACGTGGAGACCGGCGACACCGGCCTTTGTGATCCGTGCTTCGATCACCCGGCCGGGTTACAAGCCTTCCATCCCGGTCGGAGCCACCTACATTTTCCTGGATCAGGTGAAGGAGCAAACCCATCCCGGGGGTGAATGGCCTTCCACGAACATCAACAGCCAGATCATTGACCTGGGGATGGACAGAAGGGTGGTCAATGATTCCCGCTACGCCGATCTGATGGACGATGCCCTGCTCGACATCCCCTCGATATCCGTGATCACCGATATCAAAAACCTGTTCGATCCGGCTTCGGGCATTTATGTGAATGCGGACGGGCACGGCCTGGAATGGGAGAAGGAATGCAGCGTGGAGCTGATCCAGCCCGATGGCACGGAAGGCTTCAATGTGAACGCGGGCCTTCGGATCCGGGGGGGGTGGAGCCGGCATCCCGATTACCCCAAGCATGCCTTCAGACTTTTTTTCAGGGAGATCTACGGGAACGACAAGCTCTATTTCCCGCTTTTCGGCGAGGAGGGGGCAGCCCAGTATGATAAGATTGACCTGCGTACCGCACAGAACTATGCCTGGAGCAACGGTTTCCCGGAAAACACTTTTGTACGGGAGGTCTTTTCCCGGGACAGCCAGCGGGATATGGGACAGCCCTATACCAGGAGCCGGTATTACCACCTCTACCTGAACGGGATGTACTGGGGCCTTTACCAGACGCAGGAACGGTCGGAGGCAAGGTATGCGGAAACCTATTTCGGGGGCGATGAGGAGGACTACGACGTGGTGAAGGTGAACATGGAAGATTATGTGTACACCGTCGAGGCCACGGACGGCAAACTTGACAGCTGGCGGCAGCTATGGAACCTCTGCGGTACCGGATTCGCCTCCAACACCAGTTACTTCGCGCTGGAAGGGAAGGATGTAAACGGGGACCCTGTTCCGGGGGCTGAGGTGCTTGTGGACATAGACAACCTGATCGATTACATGGTCCTCATTTTCTATACGGGGAATTTTGATGCCCCGACCTCATCCTTCGGCCAGAACAAGGGATGCAATAACTTCTACGCGATCGATAACCGGAATGACCGGTCGACCGGATTCACCTTCTATAACCATGACGCCGAGCATTCCCTGTTCTACTATGCACGCTCCCCGGGCATCGGGATCAACGAGGACCGGGTGAACCTGGCCGAACGGACTGACTACATGAAGATGGTGGTAAACGATTTTCAGCGCTTTCACCCCCAGTGGCTGCATCATAAACTCTGTGCGAATGCGGAATACAGGTCCCGGTTCGCCGACAGGGCGACCAGGCACCTGGAAGAGGGAGGGGCGCTGTCAGCGGAAAACGTACGGAAAAGGGTCGATAGCCGTGTGGAGGAAATTGACCTGGCCATCATTGCCGAATCGGCACGCTGGGGGGATGCAAAAAGGCCGGGGAGTGAACCCTATACAAGGAACGCGGAGTGGATGGTGGAGATCAACAGGATCCGGAACCTGTTCATTCCCAACAGGACCGGTATTGTCATTGACCAGCTTCTGACGGCGGGACTTTACCGGGAGCTGGATGCACCCCTGGTCAAAGTGTCCGGGGAGAAAGTAACGGGCACCACTTTCCCGGTTTCATCCACCCTGTCTGTTACCGTGGAAAATCCGAATGCCGGCGGGACCATCTACTACACCCTCAATGGCATGGATCCCAGGATGGTGGGGAATGGGGCCCTGCCGGAGGCCATCCAGTCAGCCGCTGCCACATCGCTGCAGGTCAGCGGATCATCCATCCTGAAAACCCGGATACGATATAACGGACAGTGGAGCGCACTGAAGGAGGTATCCTTCCTCAGCCAGATCGAAGATTACGGGATGCTGAAAGTCACGGAACTTCATTATCATCCGCCTGACTGGGTCCGTGAGATGGATACCATCCCGGGCACCGATCTGGAGTTCATAGAGTTTCTGAATACGGGCGACCGGTCCGTGAACCTGACGGGACTGAACCTCGATACGGCGGTCCATTACCGGTTCCCTGATAACCTGCAGCTTCTCCCGGAGGAATTCTACGTGGTGGCCTCCAAGCCGGCGGCGTTCTTTGATTTTTACGGGCTGATCGCTTCGGGCAACTACCAGGGCCATTTTTCCAATGCGGGGGAGGAGGTGTTGCTTGTTGATGCCGGCGGGAACCCGGTGATCCACTTTACTTACATGGATGAAGCTCCCTGGCCCCTGCTTGCAGACGGATATGGATTCTCGCTCAACGCGGTGGAGAAATATCCGTCCGGTGATCCCAATGACCCTACTTACTGGACCGTCTCCTTTGAAACAGGAGGGACGCCCTTTGCCCATAACGGACCGGTGAACCTTGAACCTTTACGTGCGACAGATCAAGAGGGACTGCTGGCCTATCCGAACCCGACCCGGGACCAGGTCACCCTTCACCTGAGGTCAGTCCCCGAAACTTCGCGGCTGACAGTGACCATTTTCAATACGACCGGGTATTCGGTTTACCGGGGGACGATCGATAACAACAGCCAGATCAGCCTCTCTTCGCTGGGGGTGGGCAGCGGACTGTACATGATCAGGGTGGAAACGGAAGGCATAGCCGGGGTGGCACGGATCGTGGTGCTCTGACCCATCCGGGGGGGTCATTTATCCCTGAAAACCATGGATTCGTAATTTCCGAATCCTTCCAGTTCCCGGTCCAGCAATTTCAGCCGGACTTTCGCAAGAATTCCATGGTATACCGGATTGGCGACCAGCTTTTTAATAAGAAATTTCAGGACCGGGAGGACTCCTTCCAGCAGGTCTTTCCGGTCCAGCATCTTTTCAAATTCAAATTCAGCCTGGAAAGGAAACTGTGCATCGGTTGACCTTAACATGATAGATTCCGGGTATTTTGTTTTGAGGATGCTGTCATAACCGAATGAACCCACGGCACATTCTATTAAATTATTGGCGCTGTAAATGATCTGCTTGTTTTCGGCTACCATCAGGGAGCGTATTCGGTTTGTCCTGCCATGGGTGTCCATAAAGACAACAGTGAACCCACCGGCCTCACATTTTCCCCAGTACCATTTTGGGATCAGTTGATCCAGGTGCAGTGGATGATGTTCATCAACCCTGATATAATTGTGATCATGATATCCGCTGCCGTTTTGGATCAGATAGTGCTTGTTCCCGTGGTAAAAATCGCCTTCAACAACGGCCAGGGGCATGGGGATGATCCATGCGAAGGCACCCTTTTTTTTCCCCATGCGGTGAACCACTTCCTTTCCCAGGGGTTTCCACCCTTCAATCACACCCTTGAATCTGAAATTGCACCTGAACTTCGGTATATTGATGTTGATAAAATATTCCGGGGGTGTATCAGGCGTTGCCAGGATTTTTACTTCATCCCTGATGGACAGATGGCAGTGCCAGATGCCGGCATTCATATCGTTGAGTGAATAGGCAAGGGAAAAGCTTTCACGATGTTCCGGGGTGTTCACTGAAACCGCCAGCTGAGGGAATATCCTGGTTTTCAGCGGATCGGTCCCGATATGCATCACGATCTTCAGGAAGATACCGGCTTCCCGGTCAATGATATCGAAATACCACCATTCGAAATCCCCGGTATTGTAGTCGGTAATGTGAAGCCCGTCATCTTCAGGACTGACTATCAGATCAGCGTCCAGCACTTTTCCTGCCTGATCCGGATCAAACACAACGACACCATTATCCTGGACTATTCCCTGATGTGTGTAACCCATGGCAGTATTCATGCACCTGTCCGGTTATTGTGTGGTGTACCCGCCGTCCACGATCAGGTTGAGGCCTGTAACAAATTCATTTTCAAGGAGGAAAATAATTGCATGTGCAATTTCTTCCGGCTTGCCGAGCCGCCCGATCGGATGCTTTTCAACCAGTGTGTCATAAAAATCACCCAGGGCTTCCCTGTTTACCATACCGGATTCCACGTATCCGGGATTTACCGAATTGACACGGATATTTTTTGCTGCGTATTCAAGCGCCAGTGATTTTGTCAGCGTATTCACCGCTCCTTTGCTGGCATTGTAGGCAAATGCTCCCGGTTGTCCCACAAACCCCAGGATGGAGGAAGTATTGATGATGCAACCACAGCCTGCAGTTTTCAGCATGTGCTGAATGGCGTGTTTGCACCCGAAAAAAACGCCATGCTGGTTGATGGATATCACTTTGTTGTATTCTTCAAAACTCATTTCATGTGTGGAAGTGATGATGCCCACCCCTGCATTATTGACGATAATATCCAGCTGTCCGTATTTCCGCACGGTATCATTGACCATTTTCTCAACGGATTCTTCCTTGGCCACATCCACGTAAATGAAGAATACTTCCGCTCCCTTTTCCAGCAGTTCTTTTTCCAGCGATTTTCCGGCCTTTTCATTGTAGTCGGCGATAACCACGCTGGCTTCTCTGTCCACCAGCGCTTTCACCGTTTCCAGTCCGATGCCGGATGCACCTCCGGTAACAATGGCGATTTTGTTTTTCAGCTTGTTCATGATCTTTTTAAGTTATTATGTTGGGTTCAAACCAGTTTTACGCATGCTGCACATATAAAACAATCCTGCAGCGGCAGTGTTCAATTTCAGGGTTAATGAGAGGACCATACATCCATTATGGTGGTACTTCACCGGGACACCCGTTCCCTTGCCCGGATCACACTTTCATGGATATTATTGAAAAACCAGTTCCTTTCCCGCTCCGCATTTCCGCTGATCAGGGTTGACTTCTTGATGATATTACGAACCATGATCAGGTTCTGCCTGAAGAAATCCTGGTTGTTGGTGAAAAGCAGGTTGATCGCTCCGTTGGTGAGATAGGTCGTGCCCTGGCCGCCCGAGCAGACCAGTATCACGTTATCGGTCAGGGTGAGGTTGTTGCTGTAAAATTTAAGATTGTCTTCGATCCCTGAAGGTTCTGAACCACGGAGGTATTTGCAGCCCGCCTCGGCCTGGTTCCTCAGGTGTTCTATCAGATCCAGGGCTGAATTGCACAGGGTGATCACATCATCCCTTTTCTCAAAAAATCCGGAAATCCAGTAATATTCAAGCTGCTTCAGGAAACTCAGCAAAAATTCCTGGGTCAACAGCTCTGTTGTATTGAACTTCATGAAGTGACTGGCGATGAGGGAGCTGAGTTCATAATTTTCTTCATCCACGGCGGACAGGGAGAATTTCCGGTTCCGGTAAGAAGGGAAATCCAGGTTCGACTTGCTCCAGAAAAATATTTTGAATGCCAGGATATCAGGAAATTGCACTGCATGGAAGAGATTCAATTCATTCAGCTGAAAGATGAGTTCCACCGGTGCCTGCTGCATCAGGTTTTCCATCAGTCCGAGAACCGTCCTCAGATAACTGGTGAAACCATACTTTTCCTCATCCAGGTACATGAGCCGGAAAGTGACGGAATCCGGTCTAATGCCCATCAGGTTATCCAGGGAAATGTTGAAATGCGCTGCCAGGGTCTCCGCCTCGTCGAGCGTAAGTGTCTTATCCCCCCTTATCCTCCTGTATGCACTGTCTGAGCTCAGATTCAGCAATTCAGCTATTTCATCCACAAGGGACAGGTGTGAAGGCAGGCTGCTTCTGATGCTTTCAAACAGTACCTTCTGAAGGTCGGGTGACTTTTCCATCATGCGAATCAGTTGAACCTCAGTAAAAGTTATGAAAAATTCATAATACGACCGCTGCGGACCGGATAGTTTCAGCACGTATTGCAACGCAGTATTGCCCTGGGTGCAATTTTTGCATATCTCCGTCTTTCTTTTCAAAATATAAGACATTTTTTTGAATTTCAATAACCTGCAGGTTCCCTTACCCGGATATTCATTTTCCCGGGGCCATGTTCCGGTCGTAATTTTATTCCTGATAAGATCATTAACACCGGACAAAACCAAAAACCCTGCAGCCATGATACCCAATTTGATCACACTGATCATCGTTCTCGGTCTCCCCGGATTCCTGATTTTCGCAGAAAAACGTTCCAGGATCATCCGGTGGATCGGTCCCATCATCCTCTGTTACCTGGCCGGGATCCTCATCGCGAACACCCATGTGCTGGAACCGGATCCCGGCATGCTCTCTTCCGTTACGGAGATCAGCGTATGCCTGGCCATCCCGCTCCTGCTTTTCTCCACGGACCTGAAGGGGTGGATGAGGCATGCCAGAAAGACCCTTCTTTCATTTCTGATCGCTGCCACGGGAGTGACAATCGTATCTGTGATCGCCTACTTTGTTTTTTCGGACCATGTCCCGGATGCAAACAAGGTTTCGGGAATGATGATCGGTGTATATACGGGCGGAACGCCGAACATGAGCGCCATCGGAATGGCCCTGAATGCCGAGGAAGAGATTTTTATCCTGCTGAACAGTGCGGACATCATCATCAGCGGTATATACTTCATTTTCCTGCTCACGCTGGCCAAACCCTTCCTTCGCCTGTTCCTGCCTGCTTTTTCAGGTCCCAAAGCCTCTACTGGAGTATCGGGTCCTCCTGATTCTGCGGATAACAGAAAGCGGGGACTTTTGCATATTGCCCTGGGAGTTACCCTTTCAGCTGTGATCGTGGGAGCGGCCATCGGGCTGTCCATGCTGATCACGGGAGAAATTACAACACCGGTGATCATTTTGCTGCTTACCACCTTTGCCATCGGCGCTTCATTTTCCGGAAAAGTGAGGAACCTCAGGAACAGTTACCGGACAGCGGAATACCTGCTGTTTGTTTTTGCCATCGCCATGGGTGCCATGGCCGACATTCGGGACCTGATGCTGGCGGGACCCCGGATCTTCCTTTACTGTGGCTTCATCGTTTTTTTTCCATCGTTTTTCATTTTTCGTTCTCCGCCCTCTTCCGGATTGATGCCGATACGGTGATCATTACCTCCACGGCAGCAATTTTCGGACCTGCCTTCGTGGGTCCGGTTTCCAATGCGATCAGGAATCCAGGTGTGGTTTTTTCGGGCATTACCATGAGCTTACTGGGGTTTGCATGCGCCAACTATCTTGGCATCCTTGTTGCCACTGTTCTGAAATAACCGCCGGATACCATGAGAACCACAGCATTTCATTTCCCTGTGCAGGGAAAAAGACCGGAGGAAGTACTCCGCGAGATCAGCCGGAAACGGACAGAGGATTTCGGATGGAAAGACGGGAAAATGTTTGGTTTTGTATACTATCCGGGCGATGAAATCGCAGAGATCCTGGAAAATGTATTCAGGCTTTATATGCATGACAATACATTGAATCCGACTATGTTCTGTTCGGTGAGAGCAATGGAGAATGAATTGGTCGCCATGGTTGGGGACCTGCTGCACGGTAGCAGGGATACGACCGGGTCCGTAACTTCGGGCGGGACGGAGAGCATCCTGATGGCCATGAAGGTGGCCAGGGACCGGAAGAGGGAAGAGATGCCCGGCATCACGCCCGAGGTGATCGTTCCCACTACCGCCCATCCTGCATTTGACAAAGCCGCTCACTATCTGGATATGAAGCTGCTCCACGCCCCTGTGGACCAGGATTTCAGGGTGGATGTAACTAAAATGGAATCGCTGGTCACCCGCCGCACCGCGATGCTGGTGGGATCCGCTCCGTGCTTTCCGTATGGCGTGGTGGATCCCATTGCCGGGATTGCGGGACTGGCCAGGCAACATGGACTGCTATGCCATGTGGATGCCTGCATGGGCGGATTGATGCTCCCATTCCTGGAAAAACTGGGCTATCCCGTAACCCCGTTTGATTTCCGTGTGAAAGGTGTCACATCCATATCAGCGGATATGCACAAGTATGGTTATGCTGCAAAAGGTGTGTCCCTGATACTGTACCGGGATCCGGAACTGCGAAAACGACAGTTTTTCATCACCACCGAATGGCCCGGCGGAATATTTGCCTCCAATTCGTTGCTCGGAAGCAAGAGCGGGGGTCCGGTGGCTGCCGCCTGGACTGTGGTGAAACTGATGGGATTAAAAGGATACATGGCGAATGCAGCCGCAGTGATGAACGCGGTGAAAAAAATCCAGGAAGGGATTCGGGAGACCGGGGGACTGGATATAGCCGGTCATCCTGAGATGAGCGTATTTGCAGTAAAGTCGGACAGATACGACATCCATGCCATTGGCGATGAGCTTGCAAAAAGGGGGTGGTTTGTCGACCGGTTGCAGTATCCCGCCTGTATACATCTGACCGTAAACAGCCTCCAGGTCGGCAAAGAGGAGGATTTTCTGGATGATCTGGGGGATGCTGTTGCTGCGGTAAAGTCCCAGAACCACGCAAGTCCGGTAAACCGGTTGATCATCGCTGCCGTAACGGGACTCTCCGGACTGCTTCCGGAAAAACTATTCGGGAAGCTCATGGATTCAGCCTCCCGACTCATCCCGGCGGGAGACAACTCATCCGGGCACCGGGCCCTTTATGGCATCAGCACAAATATTAAAAACAGGCACAACCTGAAGGAGATGATCACCTGCATATACGACAAGATTTACCGGGCCAGATAAATCACCGCCAGGCATTGTCCGTGAATTGTTGCGGGAAGGCATTTTTTTTTAGATTTGTGGATAATGCCTGTAACGAATCCGCAACCCGGCCGTCTTATAACGGATGACTAATCCGAATTTCGCATGTTGAACAGAACCCTGATTGCAACTTCATTCCTTTTGATATTTGCGATTACGATATTGCACGGACAGACTGAATATCTCCCCAAGAAAAGATACAACGCATACCGCGTGGATGTGGCCCCCGACATCGATGGTGCGTTTGATGACCCGGCATGGCAGCAGGGGGAGTGGGCCTCGGGTTTTGTCCAGTTTGAACCCAGTGAAGGCAAACCACCCTCACAACAGACCGAATTCAAACTTGCTTTCGACGACACGAACCTGTATTTGGCCATCAGGGCGCTGGACAATGCGCCGGACAGCATCAACAACCGGATGAGCCGCCGCGATAACGGGGACGGGGACATGGTCTTCGTGATTTTTGACAGCTACCACGACCTGCGCACCGGTTTTTGCTTCGGGGTTAGTTCGGCAGGGGTGCGGTCTGATTTTATCTTTTCCAACAACGGCGAAAATGAAGATCCCACTTGGGATCCCATCTGGCAGGCGAAGTCAATGATCCATGCATGGGGGTGGGGCGCAGAGATGAAGATCCCCTTCACCCAGTTACGGTTTAAGAAAAACGCAGAGGAAGTGTGGGGATTCGAGGTGGCCCGGCAGATCTTCAGGCATAATGAAATGAGCCTGTGGCACCCGCTCCCCAGGACCGCCCCCGGAGTGATCCATGCCATGGGTGAGCTGGACGGACTGCAGGAGATTGAACCGCGAAGGCAGCTGGACCTGATGCCATACGGTGTGGCTGCCATCAAAACCTACGAGCCCGTGGAGGGGAATCCTTTTGCCGACGGATCCGAGCCGAAGTTCAACTTCGGTCTGGACGGGAAGATCGGGGTCACCAACAACCTGACCATGGATTTTACAGTCAATCCGGATTTCGGACAGGTGGAAGCGGATCCCTCGGAGGTGAACCTGACGGCATATGAGACCTATTTCGAGGAAAAAAGGCCCTTCTTTATCGAAGGGAACAGTATTACAAGCTTTAATGTGGGACTGGGCGACGGGGATGTGGGGAATGACAACCTTTTCTATTCAAGGCGCATTGGCCGCAGGCCGCAGGGCTACCCCGGGGTGGAGGAAGACGAATATGTGAAGATGCCCATATTCACACCCATCCTGGGAGCGGCCAAACTTACCGGGAAAACAGAAAAAGGTATTTCCCTGGGAGTGATCGAGGCCGTGACGGCAGAAACCAGGGCAACCATAGCTCACAACGGGGACCGGCGGCAGGAGACGGTGGAACCGCTGACCAGCTATTCCCTGGTGAGGGTTCAGAAGGATTTCAACAAGGGAAATTCCATATTCGGGGCGGCAGCCACCGGCACCATCAGGAGACTGGAAGGGACGGAACTGGACTGGCTTCACAGAAATGCAACCAGTGCGGGAGTGGATTTCACACAGTATTTCAAGGAGCGTAATTACATGTTCAACGCGGCACTCTACATGAGCCGCATAACAGGTTCCACGGAAGCCATTTCAAATACCCAGCTTTCGCCGGCAAGATATTTCCAGCGGCCCGATGCCGGTTACGTGGCATATGACTCCACCCGCACCAGTCTTTCCGGACTGGGGGGAAAGCTTCAGGTCGGAAGGATCGGGGGAAAATGGAACTTCTTGTTCATGAATGTATTCAAGAGTCCCGGGCTGGAATTCAACGATATGGGGTATATGCAGCAGGCGGATCAGATCCTGAGTGTATTGTGGACCGGGTACAATTTTACCGAGCCGTTCAGCGTCTTCAGGTCTTTGAACCTGAACAATGATGTGTTTCTCTCCTCCGATTTCGGCGGCCGGGTCAACGGCATCGGGTACGAATACAATGTGAATGCGGATTTCAAGAACGAATGGGACGCGGGGTTTGGTGGAGGGTTCAATTTCCACCAGGTCTCCAACAGCATCCTCAGGGGCGGTCCTTCCATGCAACTGCCCAAAAGTGGCAGGTTCCATGGTTACATTGAGTCCGATGACCGGAAGGCATTTTCGGCCGGGGCCAACTTTTTTACGTCCCGGGGTACGGAAAAGTATTACCGGGAAAGCTCCGTCGGGCTGGACCTGACTGTCCGGCCGCTGAATACCCTGACCATCTCACTCAATCCGTCCTACTCCGTCTCGACCAATGAACTCCAGTATACTACCCGTGAAGCAATGAACGGGGACGATCGATATCTGTTTGGCAAGATTGATCAAAAAGTGCTCAGCATGTCGCTCAGGATCAACTTCAGCATCGTGCCTGATCTGACCATCCAGTACTGGGGTCAGCCATTTGTCGCCTCCGGCGAATACACCGGCTTCAAAATGATCACCGATCCGAAGGCGGCGGAGTTCACCGACAGGTACCATGTGTTCACATCCGGGCAGATCAGCCTCGTGGACGATTCCTATATGGTAGACGAGGATTTGGACCTGCAAACGGACTACAGCTTCGGGAATCCCGATTTCAATGTGGATGAATGGCTGTCTAACCTGGTCATTCGCTGGGAATTCCTGCCCGGGTCAACCGCATACCTGGTGTGGTCGCAGACCAGGGATTACTTCGCTCCGGAAGGAAGCTTCCAGCTGCGGGAAAACGTGGACAAATTATTCACCGATAAGAAACCCACCGATACCTTTTTACTGAAATTCTCCTACAGGTTCGGGTTGAGGTAGCTCAATCCATGAATTCCTGGTCCCGCTCGTAGGAATCCATATCGTTGAAACTGTACTGGTAGGTCATCGGTACAAGCTCATTGTATTCGTCCGTGGTCGCATCGGAGAGACAGGCGTCGATGATCCGTTTCCCGGTCTGAAGCAGATCCGGCTGCAGGTATTGCAGGAGCTGCTCCCGGAAGAAATCTTTCAGCTGTTCTGCCCCGGCATCGTATCCTTCCAATCCCACCTCGGTCTGGTTGTAAACCTTCAGGAACCGGGACGGGATCTTGGATCCTTCCAGGGTCATGTAATTCAATTCATAACCCAGCAGGGGGCATCTCGCGGGCTGGTACTGGTCGGGTCTCAGCCTGGCCACTCCCCTCCGGGTCAGGTATTCCCGCATGAGAAGCTCGGGTTTGAATCCCACCTTCCAGACGCCGATGTACTGGTTGGGCACCAGGGTGAAGGTGGTCCGGGGTGTCTCGATGATCTGTTTCAGCAATATATTGGCATGGATCACCCTTCTCCCGGTGGCAAAAGGCCAGTAGGAGCCCACCCCTTCGCTTTCCATGCTTCCGGTGGAGACGATGCTGGGATTGTTGTGACCGCGCGGGGAGACCAGGCGCCATAACCAGGCCAGGGCAGGAGGAAGGATGTGGAACATGCCTATAATGCCATAGGCTGGTTTATCGGCTGAAGAAACGGGAGTCCTGATGCCGAAGCTGCGTATATCCACCGAGACCGGCTTATCGATCACATTGGGCACAGTATCCCTGGGCAGAATCACACGGGGATTGGGGCAACGTTTTCCCGGCTCATCCTCGATATGTTCCCAGATCAGCGTGGTGGCCCCGGGATTGCTTTCAATATTCAGGAATAGCATCTGTTTTCCCGGATGGATGGTTACTTTTTCCAGGAAAGGATCATCACCGTACTGTGTTACGCCATCCACCCTGACAAACCATGCATTTTCGGCATCGATGATACGGAGCTTTCCGTCGTTCCGCTGAAGGGAAGGATGGCAGAAGGCCATATCATCGGCCACCGGTCTGAAAGAACAGAACCGGGGGATGGTGATCAGTCTTTCTTCCCCGGTTACGCTGTTTGTACCCAGCAGCACGCGTCCGTCAGGTTCCCGGACAATATGCTGATGCAGTTCGCTTTTTCCGCCGCCGCTGGCTCCCTCATGCATGAAGGTGGTGATGTTGTCGTAGGGGCTGACGGACTGTACAGCGGAGCAGTGGGCCGTGATCCAGCCCTCTTTTTCCCCCTGGGTGAGCAGTACCCCGTACAGGCCTTTTTTTGCGCTGGGACCTGGATAGAGGTTGTAGGCGTAGAGTTCATGCATCCGGTCGGTCCGGAGATGGACCACCACCTGCTTTCCATTGAAATGGGTATGCCTGAAAACAGGAGCCACAAATATCACCGATCCCAGTTCCGTCCCTTCCTTCAGTTCATCCGGGGGGATGATGGCCTGCAGCATGGAGAGTCCCATGGCGAAGAAAGCCGCATTGGAGGGAACGATGGCCAGGCCATGCGACCCTACTCCAAGCCTTCCGGCAAAATAGAAGAATACCGCCAGCTCCTGTGCCTGTAACCACTGAAATGTTTCTTCCTGCAGGGAGCTGAACGCATACCCGTACTTTTCCCCGAAACGTTTTTTATCGCTCGGCTGATCGTCGGCTATGGCCATGGTGGCCGGATCCCGGCGCCGCATGTAGGGCTCCGGGTAATTCACGGCAATACCATTCTTCACCCGGTGAACATATGCTTCCGTCACTTCCCCTTTCCCGGGGACTTTGTATTTGACTACATATTCCCTGTTCTCCCTGCCGCCGGTGGCGGCATCTGCCAGTTCGCCGGTGGTTCCGTAAACCCGGAACCCTGTGCATCCGGTCAGTACCTCCCTGATGTGATCGGGGATTTCTATATGCTTGTCATCCAGGAGTTTGAATAAATCATGCATGCATTGGATCGTTAATGGATGTGCGCATATCCGCAACGGCACATTCCTGTTACCCTGTAAAAATAAGGAATGTCAGAATATATCAGTCAGGTATACCGACATTTATATTCATCCCCAGCTGAACGGAAAGATTCTTTTCCAGATAGGGATTTCCCATCTGCCATCCGTGCGTTTTCCCGGACAGCCGGATATAGCCGGAGATTGCTCTGCTGATAATGAACTGTGGCCTGATAGAGAGGGAGCCCCCGGCCTTCTTTTCATTCAGCCAGAAGGAGGCGGGCTGGTTCCAGAGGTCCATCTCCATGTCCGCGCTCATTCTTTCGCTCAACCTGAAATCGAACACGCCCAGTCCGATCCCGTAACCGGCTGCCGACCTGTTGCCGTACCTGTGGGCATTTACGAGAAGGTTGTGATCCATGATCTTCAGCGGTACAAAGAGGGCAATGTCATTTCCGAAATGGGTGGGGGCATACTGGGTGAACAAATTGAATGAGAATTCGGGACTCAAGCGGATCCTGTTCACGAATAAAATGGCCGGGTTCAGGAAATTCAGCAGTGAAAGCCTTTTCTGCCGGACCAGGTATTCCTGCGCTTCGGAAGAAAGGTCGGAGAAACCGACCCTTCGGTTGACCCCCTCACCGTTCGGAAAAGGGTCCCTGGTTTCGGTATAGGGCAGTCCGGGATTGAACATGTCAGCAGCCCAGGCCGTCAGGTCCGCTCCGGCATAATCCCGCAGCGCCGGGTCCGGGTCCTCATGGGGCGGGGCGATGATCTTTACGGAATCCGAGGCCGCACTGGTTGAGAATCTGAAATAATTGTGCACATACCAGGCATTGTAGAGCAGCAGTGCGTTCTTCGCCAGGCTTCTGTGATGATAAAAATCCCCTGTGGAAATCCTGCGGTTCAGAATGACCTCATACTGCACTCCGGCCACATATGAATTAAGCAACCGGTCGGGTTCATCCGCTTTCAGGATTTCCAGCATTTCATCGGGAATCCCGTAAACGGTCCCGTCCCACCGGTGGAAAAGCCAGTTGCCGTTTTTTGATGGAACGCCTGCCTCCCCGAGCACCGTCCGGTGGAATTCCTCATGCGCCCATACGCCCAGCGGGATTGGCAGTTCACTGGCGTACCGGGAGAATGCCAGTCCTGACAGGTACTTAAAAGCATGGTTTGAGATATTCCTCAACTGATAACCGGGATTGTTCCCTGGCCTGAATATGGCATTTCCCAGTGCATCAATGCCATAGAAACCCAGTTCATAAAAGTCCCTGGACCATTCGAGGGACTGGTTCATGGAAGGAAAGTAACCGGGAAGTGAAAGATTCTGCGGGTAGTCGAATAAGGGGATATCCAGTCTGAGCCGGTAGACTTCCGGATCCTGGGCCTGTAACGATACGGAGAATTGGAGGACAAGTGCAGTGAACAATATTTGTGCTTTCATTTCATTTATACAGATTTTAAATAAATTACAGGACGACCAGTTTGATGACGCTGTTTTTCTCACGGCCTGCTGTCAGGAGGTAATACATTCCGGGCTCACCGGGTGCCGGAAATTGAACAGGTTCACCGAAGACGGACAGATCCGCCACCTTCCTCCCGGTTCCGTCAAACAGAAAGAAAGGACCGGCCTCCGGCCGCGATCCTGCAAGGGAAACGGACTGACCCCTCATCGCGGGATTCGGGTACACCGTCATGGTTGCTGGACTGGTTCCGGGGGGGAGTGCCACCGGAGACTGGTAGGCCGTCCGTGTGAAGACCCGCTCTCCCATAAACTGCACCATAAATATACGGCCCTTGGCATCTTCGGTGTAATACTGGGGATCCCTGCCACCCTGCGGATAGTATCCGAGGTTCTGGGTGACCTGTTCCCACCCGCTGCTACCATCCCGGGTATACCAGGTGCCCCCGGTATGCAGTGATCCTGAAGTGGAACTGTACCACAGACCATCCCCGGAAAAGAAAATGTTGTACAGGGTCCGGTCAAGCCACCATTGCTCAGGTTCCATCAGGGTGAAGACGGACCAGTTTCCGGATCCTTTGACATCGCCGATGTGCTTTTTCAGGTTCAGCCTTACCATGCCCTTACCGGCAATCCCCTGGAAACTGAGATAGACGGAGTCGCCTGGGGAGATCGATAATCCGGTGGTAAATTCGATTTTCATCCGGTCCTCCACATCGTTCTTCCCGTCGATGTTTATGGCCACGTGCTCCCAGTGCAGACCGTTGTCTTCCGAAATGAACAAACCGCCGTTCCCGGTAACAAAATGATCGTGGACTGCCAGGTAGAGTCTCCCGTTGCTGTCAATGGCGATCTTCTCCGAACCTGTGTAACTGCCCAGTCCCCCGTTCCTTTGCTCCCAGTCGCCCCCCGGCCCCGGAGCATGGAATACTCCGTCGCCCTTATACCCCGTATCATCGTATCCGCCGGTGATGGCAAATAATGCCCCTTCCTTGTTTTCTATGATCTGCAGCACCGGATAAGCAGAACTTACCGGCACACTGTCCCAGCTGCTGCCGAGGTCAGCAGAGCTGTAAATTCTCCCTGTGCCACCCGCAAGGATGACGCCTGATCCAGATACATACATGGAGTGGACAGCAGATGCCTTCAAAACGGTCTGAAATGAACCGCCGTCGTCCGGACTTCTGATGATCCCGTCGGTGAGACCTGCAAAGAGGATGGAATCCGCTGCAATAGCGATTCCGATTTTGGGCTCCCCGGGAAATTCCCCGGTCAGCTCCCAGAATTGCTGTCCCGCTGTTTCAATCAGCGGGAGCCATAACAACAAAAACAGGACCCCGGAACCTGGCCGGAATGATCCTGCAAAAAAACGCCGTTTCAATTTATATGGGTGTCAAAAAAGTGAAATAATCACGGAAACATGGTTGCGCAGGTTTTGTTTGTTAAAGAAATGTTAAACCCACCCTGATTTTTTAGATTTTTTAACAATTCAATTGATTTCAAATTTTCAGACAGTCTTATTTTTGCGTTCCGTACCAATTTTCATTTAAAAATAATAGGAGGATTTTTTCATGATTGTCCGTACGCAATTTTTCCGGTTCCTGCTGCTTGCCCTGTCCGTTTTTTTACCGGCCGGGGCGGTTCTTCAGGCAGCCGGCGGCATTACGCTGTACACCCCGTACACCAGTATCTCGGTGCCGCCCGGTGAATCCATCGATTATTCCGTCGAAGTCAGGAACGACGGGAGTGTGGTAAGAAATGTGGACCTTCGTGTGACCGGATTGCCGGAGGGATGGGAAGCCACCCTGAAAGCGGGGGGGTATCTCATCAGGCAGATCTCCGTGCTGCCGGGCGAGAAAAAGACACTTTCATTCCAGGTGAATGTCCCCCTGAAAGTGGACAAGGGAAACCATTCCTTCAGGCTTGTCGCAACCAACTATGACGCGCTGACCCTGGTTGTCAACGTATCCGAGCAGGGCACATTCAAAACCGAATTCACGTCCGACCAGGCCAATATGGAAGGCCATTCCGATTTTAATTTCACATTCTCCACAAAACTGAAGAACCAGACCGGTGTGAAGCAGATGTATTCTCTCCGGGCAGGTACCCCCCGTGGATGGAATGTAGTCTTCAAGCCCAATTACAAGCAGGCGACGGCGGTGGAGGTTGAACCGGGCCAGACTGCGAATATCTCCGTGGAGATCAAGCCTCCCCATGCCATTGAAGCCGGAACCTACAGAATTCCCGTGCAGGCTGTCAACAGCGCCACGTCCGCCGAAATGGACCTGGAGGTGGTGATCACCGGTTCCTATGAGATGGAGCTTACAACGCCCAACGGATTGCTGAGTGCGAAAACCACCGCCGGGAAAGAGAAAAGGATCGAACTTCTGCTGAAGAACACAGGTTCGGGTGAGCTGGAAAATGTGATATTCAGGGCTGCCAGTCCCCGTAACTGGGATGTACAATTCACCCCCGATACGGTAGCTCATTTAAAACCAGGAGAAAACGCCGGTGTATATGCCACAATTACGGCCGCAGACAAGGCCATACCCGGGGATTATGTAACCCGGATCACTGCCCGGACTCCCGAAGCTTCCTCGGAGGCCTCGTTCAGGATCTCTGTGAAAACACCGCTGCTCTGGGGATGGCTGGGCATCCTGATCATCGTCGCCATCATCGGGCTCATTTATTATCTGTTCCGGAAATACGGAAGGAGGTAATCCATGGAGAAAATCATCGAGCTGTCCGGCCTGACCAAAAGGTACGGAACGCATATTGTTGTAAATCACCTGGACATGTCCGTCGGAAAGGGCGAAATATTCGGATTGCTGGGCCCCAACGGCGCAGGAAAATCGACCACCATACTGATGATGATGGGGCTCACTGAGCCGGATGCGGGGACCGTGAGGGTCTGCGGCCTGGATCCTGTCCGCCGTCCGATCCAGGTGAAACGAAAAGTGGGGTACCTGCCCGAGGATGTCGGGTTCTACGAGGACATGACCGGCATGGAAAACCTGGTCTATACGGCACGGTTGAATGAGATTCACGCTGACGAGGCGGCACGCAGGGCAGGCGGGCTGCTTGAAAATGTGGGACTGAGGGAGGTGAAACATAAGAAGACGGGAAAATACTCCCGGGGCATGCGGCAGAGACTGGGCCTTGCAGATGTGCTGATCAAGCACCCGGAGGTGATCATTCTGGATGAGCCGACCCTGGGCATTGATCCGGCAGGGGTGAAGGAATTCCTCGAGCTCATTGTGAAGCTGAGCAGGGAGGATGGCATCACGGTCCTTTTTTCGTCCCACCAGTTGCACCAGGTGCAGCAGGTATGCGACCGGGTGGGTATATTTGTGGATGGAAGGCTGCTGGCTCAGGGTGATATCGGGTCCCTGGCTGCACAATTGTTCCCGGACACCCACATGACCAGGAAGATCGGGCTGGATGAAATTTATTACAGGTATTTTCAGGGAGGAGATGACCATGAATAATGCACATCCAAATACACGGGGAAAGGACAGAATCTCCACACGGCCTTTCTGGGTCATGGTGCAGAAAGAGGCTGCGGATCATGCCAGGAGCTGGCGCTTCATCATTCTGCTGGGTATCGTGGTCCTCACCTGCCTGGGTTCGCTGTACACGTCGCTCTCAAATTTTACGGAAGCGCTCGGTAAAAACGATGCCGAGAACGATTTCTTTTTCCTGAACCTGTTTACCCTGTCCGACGGCACCCTGCCCTCTTTCTTCGTGTTCGTCAGCTTCCTGGGGCCGTTGCTGGGTATCAGCCTGGGATTCGATGCCATCAATTCGGAGCAGAGCAAAGGAACGCTGAGCCGGATCATGGCGCAGCCCGTACCGAGGGATTATGTGCTGAATGCCAAGTTTATGGCCGGATTGATCGTGGTAAGCATCATGTTCTTCACGCTCAGTTTCCTGGTGATCGGGACGGGTTTGATCGTGCTCGGGATCCCGCCCACTGCCGAAGAGTTCCTGCGCATTACAATTTACACTGTACTGAGCATCATCTATGTCTCATTCTGGCTGAACCTGTCCATTTTCTTTTCGGTCAGGTTCAGGCAACCCGCAACCGCAGCCCTGGCAGGCATTGCGGTCTGGTTGTTTTTTACGGTGTTCTATCCATTGATCGTGAACCTGGTGCTGAAGGGGATCGAGCCATCCGATTTCGCTTCGCCCCGTGCAGTGTATCTGTACCAGAAACTGAAATTCGCCCTGGTCCAGGTCATGCCCGGTGAATTGTTCAGCGAGATCACCTCGACCCTGCTGATGCCTTCTGTGAGAAGCATCGGTCCGCTGACCATGGAACAGTTGCACGGTACCATTCCCGGACCGCTCCCGCCCGGCCAGAGCCTCCTGCTTGTCTGGCCGCAGTTAACGGGACTGATCGCCCTGACCCTGCTCTGTTTCGCGCTTTCCTACCTCTCTTTTATGCGCAGGGAAATCCGGTCGCGCTGAATCTTGTTTCAACGGGAAAGGCAGGTCCGCGGATAGTCTTGCAGCGGCGGCTATCTGTCCCACGATGCATGCCGCTCCGCTGCAATGCTGTCCCATACAGGCACAAGGGTTTGCAGGAAAAGTGCTTTTGCAGCATTGAGGGCATCCATGTCGAGACCGATAAATTGCTGGGCCTGTGCTTTGGTGGTGATATCGGGGTACGGCACCTCTGCTGTGAATCCCCTGTTCAGCAGCAGGCGGGCCAGCCTGATCCTTCCTTCCTGGATAATATCTATGGCCGTGGCAATGGTGCGGCTGACCTCCACGGGTGAGTGGAAGGATGCCCCGTGCGAGGCAGCGGCATAGTCCCACCGCCACTGGGCATGCCTGATGGCGGTCAGGATTTCTTTCATCTCGTCTTCTGTGGCACCCAGTTCCCATGCTTTCTGTGCCTCGGTATGCGCACGTACCAGTAGCCTTTCGAGCTGGTCGCGGTTCTCAATGATCTGGTCCTGCCGCTGGTAAACATTGGCAATCAGCTTCTCAGTCTCTTCCCTGTGACACACCTGGCAGGAGTTGGCCACGTTGTCCAGCGGACTCCGCACGTGGTGATCGGTAAATTTCATCCCTCCCTCACTTGTGTACGGCATATGGCAGTCAGCGCAGGATACACCCCTGTCAGCATGAATGCCCGTCATATAGATCTCATAGCCCGGATGCTGGGCCTTGAGCATCGGAGCGCGGCTCATGGAGTGGATCCAGTCCGAGAATTGCGCCTGGTCGTAATACGCCTCCATTTCTTCTGCTTTGAAACCGTTATCCCAGGGATGGGTGAGGTAGTTCCCCGCTCCTTTGAAGTAATATTCCACATGGCACTGGGCACAAACCAGGGAACGCATCTCCTGGTGGGATGCCTTGGTGACATCCTTTCCCATTCGTTCAAATGCCTCTATCAATGCAGGACGCGTGATGCGCAGGTTCATGGTCTCCGGGTCATGACAGTCCGCACATCCGATCGGATTTACAATTTCCTCACCCCGGGATGCCCATGTTCCGCTGTAAAACTCGGCCACTCCCACCTCGGCCATTACCCTGGGCACATCCGGTCCCTTGCAGCTCCAGCAGGTATTGGGCATCGGACCGTCATCGGGACCTGCCGGTCCGCCTGTGCGCAGAATCTGCCGAATATCCTCAATGGCGTATGCATGTCCGCGTGCCTGGTTGTAATCTTTTGAAAAGGAATAACCCGCCCACAGCACCACCATGCGCGGGTCCACCTCGAGCATATCGATCCAGGCACTGCCGTTGTATTTGCTTCTGAAGGAAGTGTCAGTTGTCTGCAGGTATGACTGGTACTCACGCGGGAAGTTTTTGCCCCACTCGGCGTTGCGGGGTTCAAATTCCGACAGTTCTACCCGGGGGGTATAAGCAAAAAGGGCTTCTGCGCGCCGTTCGATGATGCTGGAGGCAAGCAGGCCCAGCAGGAAAACCACGATCACCGTGACGGCGAAAAGGAGCCATCCGAGCCATGGTTTTTTTTCTACTTTTTCTCTGATTGTGGTCATGCGATACATATTATTAATTGCGCTTATTTTCCTGTGAAAGACCTGAGCCATTCGGGTACCGGGCTTTCGGGAAGCGGTACGCGTGCCCATGGCGTACTGGTAAGGCTGTTGACCCTGCCGTGGGGAACCTCGCGGTGGCAGTCCCAGCAGAGGCGCTCGGTGGCCTCCCTGTGCTGGATGCTTTCCCCTGCAAGATATTTGAATCCGTGAAGGATCTGGTCATGGCACCGGATGCAGTTCTCCTGCACCACCCCGATACCGGCATGGCGGATCCGGATCACCTGGGGCTCCCGCCTCAAT
>Ga0116196_1000029_pt1 | contig 62762 bp, 49 predicted proteins | sample ZodSprso05mmetaG_FD_97002 | JGI IMG/M metagenome (GOLD analysis project Ga0116196, IMG submission 97002) | Hot spring sediment microbial communities from Zodletone spring, Oklahoma to study Microbial Dark Matter (Phase II) - Zodletone Spring... ... | reverse complement strand
GTGCGAAAACATGAACTCCTTCTCATATATCTGGGTCATGCCGGCAGGATTGTAATATACCGCCGAGGCATCATCAGCAATCGATATAAACGACTCACCCATAGCTACCGCCCGGGCTGATACGCCTATCTCCAAAAACTGCGCCCCCGCTGTCGCCACCTTGGCCTGACCATACAATACCCCAGGCAAAAGCAGCAGGATCAAAAACAAACCAAATCTAAATCTCATAATTGTCACCTTAAGCGCTTAAGCCTCCCTCATTATTTAATCACAACAATCTTTCCAAGCTCAGTACCCCTCTCGGATTCTATACTATAAATGTAGATTCCGCTTACAATCGCCTGTGTGTTACGGGTAATCAAATCCCAGTAAGCCTTGGAATTGGTTTCCGAGAAAGGCTCTCCCGGACCATGCTTGATTTCGCGTACCAGGTCGCCGTCGGTGGTCCAGATCTTGATCGTGCATTCCTCCGGAAGATTGATGAAGTGAATCCGGCGCTCATATTCCACACCGCGCCCGCGGGGATTTTCATAACCATCCTCGGAGTAACCGGCATCGATACGGTACGGGTTGGGATATACCGAAATTTCCGCCCCGGTTTCCTCCGCAATTTCAGCTGAGTAGATCGGATATACTTTAATATAATTGGATAGCGGTGATGATTCCAGGGGCAGCAGGTCATTTTCCGGATTACCGTAATCGAAGGAAGTTACAGCAAAATATTTGAATTGTGATGGCCTGAGACCCTCGATTTCGTATGTATATTCATAATATTTGTGGTAAGTCTGGCCGTCTGAGGGATCGACGTAATAATTATCGGGATGGTCCATCTCGCCTGTGTCAGGCGTAACAATACCCTGGTCAATCTCATCCCGAAACACCTTACGGATTCCATTGGGATCGGAGAAATACTGGTTCCAGTCGACTTTTTCAAAGTAATATTTAGTGCCCTCCTGATCAATATAAGGATTCGACTTGGTATAGTCGAGCGGCTCAAATCCTTCACCGTATATGGACTCCAGCTCCTCCAGAGAGAAGGGGATCGTCCTGAGATACCATCGTTGCTTACCCGGATCCCAGACATAACGGTTGAAATCAACTAAATCGTGCGAAGTTAGCAGGGCGAAGGCGTCAATTTTGATCTCCTCCCCCATATACACACGATAACCTTCGAAATCCTTTCTCTGGGAGAAGTCATCGAGGTAGTTTTCTGTCTCTAATCCATTCCATCTCAAGCTCACCTTGCCCGGCACGGCCTCGTAGCGCAACACCGGAGGAGGAGGAGGAGGAGGACCCTTAAAATCGGGGACGCCGTCGCCTTCATAGTAAACTTTCGTTTCGGCATAGGTCGTATCAGTTCCCTCGATTATAGTATCAATCCTGATGCGATACTGTCCGGAATCGCCGTCACCATCAGTATCGACACCCGGATTATCATACATCCAGGCCGCCCAGGTAGCATTAATTGCCAGATCCGTGAAATCAAGCGCCCCATATAAGGCATCCGGATTCTGGGGATCATACAGCTGTGAAAAGTCTGATGGCTTCTGATGGAAGTCTGCTCCGGCAGTGTATGCACATGTAATCAGCAGCGAGTCTCCCGGATCTATATTGAATGGCCCGAATGAGAAAAGGTACCTGGTATCGAAACCGTTGGCAATATTATTTGCCAGATCAGAAGCGGGCGGCGGAAGCCAGCCCTCATTCGAATAATCGACAGCTGCATAAAGCTGATCGTAATCGAATTCATTATTTGAAAGGATATAATATTTATTTCTGTCCCTTTCAGGGGTACCCAGACCGCCGGTACCAAAATCACGATAATTTTCCTGCTTCATCGGCCCCCAATCGTAATTGACATCGTCACCGTTGGAGGTCCACCAGTTAAAGGAGTACTGCAAATCCGGATTGGGTGATCGAACCACCCTTGTTCCGGCTACTCCGGTCGGGCTGAGCTGGTTAAAAACACCGCCCAAAGGATTGCCGTCATTATCTGCGGTCCAGGCGATATTAATCGTATCTTCCAGTCCCCCGCCGGCAGGAGAGGGAACAGCGACCTTGAAACCGGAATAATCATCCTCATATCCCCGGGGGTCGTTGCCAGTCGGTCCGGCCCATATATCAGCGTCGATATAGAGCCCCATATAGGCCCTTCTGATTGTCTTCAGGCCGATATTCCTGAGCATGAAGTCGATCAGGATGAAATCCTCGGCATACTTATAGCTCCAGGCATACGACCTCTGGTTCACCTCAATATTAATAGGAATATGGGCGCGATTCTCGATCGGATCCATAGAGACATAGGTCTGGTCAGTTAGAGTATCGGTATAGATTGCGTAATAATCATCCTCGGATATCGCGTCATCCGCATAATACGGCGAACCCTTACGATTGGATTTTCTTTCGATCGCACCGTCCGGGATAGCGGCCGGCCACATCTCATTAACCCATTGCCAGCCATCCGCTCCAACGCTACAGAGCGTATCATCTTCTAAGATCGCTGCGAACCACAGCGCTCCCTGGAAAAGATAGTTTATGCCGGAGCCTGCCGGAAACTCAAAAGAGGGAGCTTCCATACGGGAAGGTTCATTTTCACTTCCGTAGGTACAGTATTCTTCCCTCAGCGGGTCCTGCCAGAACTTGGCTCCGAAAAACCCATAATTGGTTATAGTCAGGAACACATTCCCGACTCTATGGCTGCAATTCTGGGAATTTGGTATGCCTGTTTCTGTCGGCTTGAAGAAGGGATCGTTAACCCAGCTTTTATAACCCGGGTTATCTTTCATCTTGCCGGACGCGAATTGTCCGGCAAAAATCAGGAAGATCCCTAATATTAGTATTGTCAATTTAAATAATTTCATTACTTAATAATCCTGCATCTTCCATTAGAAATTCAAAGCAAGGCCTAACCGAATGTTACGGCCCCGTCCATAGTGGTATGGATTATTTGCATACTCGGAACCTTCCTTGACCTGCCCTCCAATATTGGTTCCTGTATCCGGACGACCGGTAGCTCCATAAACGGTATCCCAATTCTCCGTGTTGAACAGATTTGTGATCCAGAGTTCGAAGACATAATCCAGCCCTACCAGATTGAAGTTTTTCCGGAAACGCAGGTCAACATTCGAGTAAGGCGGATAACGCAGGCTGTTCTGCTGCGGGTCCTCGCCCGGTACAAGCCTCAGACCGGGATAATCCCTGGTCGGCGTAAACGGATATCCGGTTCCATACTGCCAGATAACCGTGGCGTTCCAGTCATTGGGAATCCTAAAGCCAAACAGCTTTGGCTTGTCTGATTTAGGCACGTTCAGTGAGAATTGTAGGGTCAACTGGTGCCTCACATCCCAGTTCAACGGGAATTCGCGGATCGGAATAGCCCTGTTGTAAAAATCATCAAAATAGTTTGAGGATTCAGAAGAGCTCTTACCATAAGCGAAGGCATAGACATAGCTTGCCCGTCCGGAAACATAGTTACCATAAACCTTTCGCAGCTCGAACTCGAGACCACGTGTCCTGGCGTAGTCTGAATTCTCATATTCGTTGCGCTGGAACGGTCCATAGGTCTTTCGCTGGGAGTTGATCAGGCCAAACCAATCATTGTAGAAACCGGCCATTTCGAAGATATAGTCATTGGAGAGAGTATACGTCATACCGATTTCATACTGGATATTTTTTTGATAATCGAGATTGAAATTGCCTACGATACCGAAAGCATTGGAAGCCTGAGTGGCGCGTCGGTACATATACTGGAAATCAGGAAGCTGGTAGAAGTGACCGTAGTTGAAATATATTTTAGCTTTATCGGTAATCGGATAACTGATACCTACACGGGGTGAAACCTTGTAGCTTGTTTCATCGGCGGTCTTACCTTCCAGGTCCTCAACCTCCAGATCAGTGACATTGTCGGACTGCTTGAAGATGTCCAGTCTGGCTCCCAGCTGGGCGATGAGCGAACCGAACTCCAGTTTGAAAGAGGTATAGAAAGCGCCTTCCCATGGATACTGCGTATAGAAATCACGGAATACACCGATATCCGGCCAGGGACCGCCATCCGGTCTCCCGTCATAGGGCTGCCAGGGATAACGCAGGTCGGCCATTCTCATCTCATTGTACTTTATCTCAAAACCGGTTTTATTCTCGAGCTCGGTGAAGAGCTGCTTGTTAATTTTGAAATCGAGAGTATTGACAATTGACTTACGATTCTGATAGAAGGCCCACTGATTATAGCCATAATCAAAGAATCCGTCGGCAGCATCCCATTTACCGTTGTGATTTAGATCGACAAAGGGTTCGCCATAGTCATAGCGTCCGTTGGGCGGATCATATATTCCATTGCCATTTAAATCCTCAAAGGGTACCCCCGGGGTCCAGGGCCTGTTGGGACCATCGTATTGCGAATTTCTGTTCAGATCCATGTTGACGGCCGGATCCGAAGACATGACGAAATCATCGATACCATTGTCAAAAATACCGTTTTGATTGATGTCGACAAAAGGTTCGCCCAGATTTCTGTCGCCGTCCACATAAGGCTCGGGTCTGTCGACATTGATTACCTGGCCGCGTTCATCATTATAAACACCGTCACCATTGGTATCCCAGCCCTGGTAGAAGAAATCGCCGGCATCCCATTGGCCATTGCCATTTAAATCGACATAGGGTTCGCCGTCGGCATTATCAATGAAACCATCTCTGTCCCAATCCCAGTACATGGTGTCAAACACAAGCTGGGCCTGCTTCCAATCCACTTCGCTATGATTTTCCTGCCCGGCAGGTCCCAGAAGATCCCAGTAATCTCCAATGTTATACCAGAGCCCAAAATAGCCCATAGCATCACCATTGGTATATTGAGGATCTCCAAGATATGTCGTATCACCGGTGGCATTGATAAACGGCTCCGGAGGATCATAACGGCCGTTGTTGTTCTGGTCCTGATAAAACTCCCAGTCCGTGTAAAGCATGAAATCATCCGGCATTAACGGCTCACCCGGGTTTAACGGGTCATCGGGAGCCTGGAAATATTCTTTCGAATAGCGGGACAGTACGACCTCGTAAAATGTGCTCTGATTGAGCTGATGGTTAAATGTCACGCTGAATAGATGCGAGGTTTCTTCCACATAATGCGCGGTCGCCGGGGTATACCGGTAATCCCAGGAATAGTTATCAAATGGGTTGAAAACATCCCAGGTTCCGCTGTAGTTAAGAGTAAGCTTAATACCACCACCGGGATTGAACGTAAGCTTGGTCTGCAGCTGATAGTAATTGTACTGCCGGTCGTTGATCGTCAATCCCAGAAAATCATGTGACTTATAAGACCTTTGGTGAAGCGCGGGCGCATAATCATTATAGGAAATGACCCCATCGGTTTTCTGCACATCGAGATTTATAAAATAGGCCAGTTTCTCGCGGAAGTAGTCAATCCCCAGGGCGGGAAGAAGATGCTGTGACAGGATCGGCTCGGGTCCGCCTATATTGAAGGATATCTGATCGTAGTTTCTGGAATAGTCATTCAATTCATCTACTCTGAAATTATCGGTCCAGTATTCTATACGTCCCTTGGTCAGCTGCATGTCCCCTTCACGGGTGACAACATTAACAACCCCGGACATAACACCGCCGTACTCGGCATCAAAACCGCCCTTGATAATCTGGACTTCCTGCAAGGAATTGGACTGCAGGTTGACACCTACGTCTGTCGCGCCCAGTCCGCCCAGCGGGTCCCTGGTCTCGACACCATCAACAATATAGGATACCTCGCCGGAACGGCCGCCGCGGATATGGATTTCGCCGCCGCGGGTTACCACACCCACCTGGACCGCGAGAATCTGGTCCACATCCTGTACCGGCATAGCACCGATTTCGTCAACGCCGACGGTTCTGATATTCTGAACCTCGTCGATTTTGACATGGTCGATCTTGGCCGTTACAATCTGTTCCTCTCCTTCAATTACCGTCTCCTCCAGTTCGGCGTTCAGACGGAATGTCTTATTTGTCTCAACCGTAATATCCGGGTAAATTTGAGTTTTATAACCCACCAGCCGAATTTTCACGGTGTAAGTCTTGGGAGGGATATTCAATATTGTAAACTCGCCGTCAATGTTCGTCAGGGCACCTATCTTAGTCCCTTCCAGCTGAACAGCCACTCCGGGTAATGGCTCCTGAGTTTGCTTGTCAACCACAACACCGGAAATTTTTCCTGTTGTGGCTGCAAAAGCTGTATTCGTCAGCAATACAAATAAAAACAGGGCCACCAAAAATAATGAAGCTCTTTTGGCAAACAGCATCAGCTAAAACCTCCTGAAATATTTTAAAAAACTAATTTTTCCAACTTTTATTTTCATCAAAACTATGATGTTATCGAAACCTATTCCAACCTTCTTCGTATAGTTGATTTGAATACTATTTTCTCTCAAAAACAAGGTCCAAAATACGGGCATAAATCTGTCTCCATGACAGCATTCAAACCTGTAATTAAAGGACAATTCTGCCTCTGTGTCAAGCGCTTTTTGGCCTGCACAGAGAGGTAATTCTGCCGCAATATAGACCTCGGATCACCCTGTTACGTTCAAAAAAATATTTAAGGGAGGATTTGTATCGTTCTCTCAAATCTCACCTTCATCTATGTTTATTACGCAATATCTGCCATCTGATTTTAATGCTTTCAACAAAGCATTCCTTAATTGCTCTTCCGAAAAGCATCGACCTGTCTGCTCCTCGAGCGAGGTGATGTGGGCCAGCACAGACCCATCTTTGCTCAATCCCTTGAAAAAATTGAAATCATCCGTCAAATAGGCGCAAACTCTGACCGAGGACTGAACAAGGAATCGATCCCGTCCAACATAAAGAGCAATACCGGCGATTTTCCTGCCCGCGGCCAGAAGCTCATAGGGCGTCGCGCTCAGAAAGCAGGGAAGTTTCCCGATTCCGCTTCGATTTCCAGTCGGAAATCTTGGCCCGCGAGCCAATATCGTTTTCGTATTAAGGTTTTCAAAGAACAACTTCAATATGTCCGCAAAGTTGTCATATATCTCTCTGGCAGTGATCCCGCCGGCATGGGCGCCGCGCAAGCTGCCCGCCGACGAAATACAAACATCATTTTTGTGGTAAATGGCCCGGCCACCAGTGGGCCTCTTTACGACAGTGACCCCCGCCTTTGTGAGGTATTCCGTATCCAGAACTCTGCCAATCTCCTGATTCTTGCCGAGCGAGACAGCCGGAGGGTCCCAGGTGTAAATTCTAAAGAACTGCTCCCGGCCCTCAAATCCCACTTTCCCCAGCATTTTCCGGTCGAATTCCATGTTGAATTCGCCCGAACGGCGGAAAGTAGTCAGAAAATGACAGATTTCTCTTTTATTCACAACAGTTTACGCTAAATATACGCAACAAATAACATGCCAATTTGAAATATCCCGGAAATGCTTCAAGTTGCGAATTTACAATAACTTAGGTTAAACCGCAAGTACTATTTGATCTATGAAAAAAACCGGTATTATCGCAAAATCTGCGAGAGAAGCCTATTTTTATATTGCGGCAGTCATAATCTCATGGAAGACAACAAAAAAAGCCCGGGGCAGAAACTGCGCCGGACTTTTCAAATTTAATCATCATTTTTTATTCTTTGGAAATCTTGTACTCTTTTATTTTGAGCCTTAATGTCGATTCTGGAATACCGAGGGCATTTGCCGCATGCTTTTTCACCCAGCGGTTTTTGGAGAGCGCTTCCTTGATATACTTCTTTTCAAACATCGAGATATAATCATAGAGAGTAAATTCCTGTCCAAAATTCTCTATTTCAGGGAAATCGATTTCCCGACGGTTACCGGAATCCTTGAAGAACTTTCTGGAAAGAAGCTCTTTCGTGATCCTGCGGCGATCCCCACACAACAGAACCATCTTCTTGATCTCGTTATCCAGTTCGCGGACATTTCCGGGCCAGGAGAAGTTTATGAAGATCTGCTGCACCTCCGGATCAATCGATACAGAGGTGTCATATTTCTCGAGGAAATGATTGATCAGAAGCGGTATGTCATCCTTCCTTTCACGCAGCGGCGGTATCCTCAACTGCATGGCGGAAAGACGGTAATACAGATCCTGACGGAACCGTCCCCCGTCCATCATTTCCTTTAAGTCACTGTTAGTCGCGGAGAGCAGACGAACATCGACCTTGCGTCCCCTGGTATCGCCCAGACGAACCACCTCTTGATCTTCAAGAACCCGCAGGAGCTTGGCCTGGATAGAAAGGGGCATTTCGCCGATTTCATCCAGGAAGAAAGTACCGCCATCGGCCTCCTCGAACAGGCCCGCGCGATCACGGTCGGCACCTGTAAAGGCGCCCTTCTTATAGCCAAACAGCTCGCTTTCCAGGAGGGTCTCAGGGAGCGCGGCGCAATTCACCGAAATAAACCTTTTCTCCTTGCGCACCGAATTATAATGAATCGTCTTGGCCAGTAAATCCTTGCCGCTCCCGGTCTCGCCCTGAATAAGGATGGAAATTGGAGAGTCTTTGACCTGGATCACCTTTTCCAGCATCTTGAGCATGGATTTGTTGGTGGTTATAATATTCGGAAAGGCGCAGCTATCCTCGAGCTGCGTGCGCAATCTGAAATTGTCTTTTTCTAGGTTGACCTTCTCCTCTTCAATAGCCCGGAAGGCCAGAATATCGGCAAAAGCGATTGAAAGGTTCAGGTCGGTGTTGCTGAAAAATCCGGATCTCTCGGAATCACTGTTTCTCTGCAGAAATACGACAGCCGATTTTTGCGACCCGAGATCCATGGGGATCAGGATTATACTCCCGGCATCCCTGAAAGCATCAAAAATCTCAGCGCTGCCATTGGAGGACTGGTAGGGAGCAGTGATGTAATAGGGCTTCAGGTTGCCGGGCCGAATTCCGGTATAACTGATGATCCCTTTTAAATCCTCCAGTTTCTCGAGGCTGAATTCATAGTGGGCGAGAGGTGTAAAATCCTTCTGTGCAAAATCAAGCAGGCCGATAAAAGCCGTATCGGCAAAGACCCGCTCGGCCAGAAATTGCAGGGTATAATTCAGATCCGCCTGCCTCAGCTTCATATATTCACCCGGCTCAATAATTGACCTGACCAGGTTATATTCGTTTGCATCGGATGTGGCGATCTCAAGCATACCGCTTTCGATTTTTCTTCTCAAACCGTGCACCGCATTGATATCATCCTCATTGCCGGATTCCTCAAAATATTTTTCGGCCGCAGCAACGGCACTAAAGGCTCTATCGAATTCAGAATTTTTGTAATTTAATTCGGCCTCGATCAAGCTGCTTACCGCAATATAGTATCCGGCCCCCAGCTCATTGAAGAGCTTGCGGGCTTCGCGCAAATGATTGCGGCACCACTCCAGCTGTATCAGATCATTATCTTCAATTTCAATGCTGGAGAAGGCCAGGTGCATACGGGCAGCTTCATATTTCTCTTCGAGCAATGAAAAGGCTCTCTCGGCCTCAGAAAAATAGTCAGTCTGGTCCTGGGCAGGCCGATATCCCAGGGAGGCCAGAGCCAGCACCTTGAGACTTGCGGCAACTTCAACGCTCTCCCCGACTTCCTGCGCGGCCTTATGCGCTTCCAGCGCATCCCTGTAGGCCAAATCGTAGCGAGCGGTGGCGAGATAAAGCTCGGCCCGTCTGCGCAATGTCTGTGAAAGAAGAGTGTTGTTCGAGGGCATTTTTCTGGAGATCATCAGAGCTCTCTGAAATGCCTGCAGAGCCAGATCGAATTTATTGAATTCTGTGTAATACTCGCCCAGATATTCATAAAGAATCCCCTCTTCACGAGGCAGCTGGGTGGAATCCAGCAGAGATTTAACCTCCGCAAAACAGTCCTCGCAGAGCCTTTGATTTCGCAGGCGGATGCCCAGATATCCCAGCGAGAGCAGGTTACGGATCAACGAATCGGCTACTTTATTGTGCCTGTTATGCTCGACGCATTCCCGCAGAAGCTTCTCGGCCTCCCCCCAGTTCCCGGTAAGTATGTAGATACGGGCCAGGTTACCATAATAGCGTTTCAATGTTATCTCGGCGTTGAGATCATCACGGGCCGAAGACTTGAAACTTTCAATCGCTTTGAGAAGGTAATCAGCCGATGCCCCATAATCGCCCAGGATAAATTTTATCTGCGCCAGCCGGTTTTGACATTCGAAAATACCGGTCCGATCATCAATTCGCCTCCAGGTGGCCAGACAATCATGATAGGTCTGCTCCGCTTCGGAGAGATTTCCCATATCCATCTGAATCCGGGCAATCAATTTCTGGAGCCGGCCAATCTTCTTATTATCCGATGTGGATCTAAAATATTCGAAGGAGGACAGCGCCTTATCGAGAGCTTTTCGGTACTCAAGTTCGGCATGCTGTACAAGTGCCTGATAATAATCAAGTTCAGCTTTTGCAGAAGCAGGTTCATGGGTATAATTATCCATTTGAGCAGCCAGAACAGTCCTGGCCTGGCTCAATTTGCCCTGTATGACAAGTAATTCAATCTGGTTCAACTCATCAAGGACAACCCGCTTCCTGTTCGAGAGGTGTGGATTCATAATCCTTTCAAGTTATAAGTCTTGGTTATCTTTCTAACAGCTTTTTATGAGCATTCTCAGCATCTCTGTACTGATCCTCGGCCGCCTTGTTCTTGCGCTCCAGTTTGATCTCTTCATCCTCATCGCTTCCGCCCAATAATCCCTCAATCCAGTTACTGAACCAGCTGAGCCAGGATTTTCTTGGACCCACACCCTGATCTCCTCCGTCATCATCGGATGAACCATCATTTGTCCCTGATGATGAAATCCTCAAAGTATCAGTTATCTTGGTTCCGTCCCAGGGATGATCCAGCGCGCTGGCCGGAGTTGACCAGAAAATGACTGCAAGCAGAGCCACAATTACAAGGCTGCATAACCTTGTCTTGTTCATCTATCTTCCTCCAGATAAATTGAATTCTTAAGTCGGGAAAAAAGAGCGGTAAGGCAAGCCCGTAATCTTGTTTTCGGGCATACCTACCCGCTTTAAAAATATATACCTTCTAATGGGTTGTCAAGATTTAAATTGATATTTTTGTAATAACACATCATTCAATAATTTATAACATCACGACATAGCTATTTTGTTCCTGTCAAAAGCGCAGAAATTGCGCCAGAAAACATCAAAAGACTTGCAGCATTTTGCGCCGAGGAAGGGTCGGAATCCCCGTCAATGCTGATTTTGCTATATCACCTGATCTTCGCGAAGCTTCTTGAAAAGCTTCTCGGCAATCTCTTCTGGTGTTTCGCCCTCTATTATCTCGCCGGCAGGTCGGGGCGGAGGATTGGAGGCCTTTTCCACCAGCGTAGGCGATTGCTTTCCCAGGCCAGCAGAGTCAAGGCCGAGATCAGCGGCGGAAAGCTGCTCGATAGTAGCTTTCTTGGCCTTCATTTTGCCCTTCAACGAGGGCAGGCGGGGCTCGTTGATTTCCTTGACCACCGAAAGGACTGCCGGAAGACTGACATCCACCACATCATGTCCATCTTCAGTGGTTCGCTCAACCGTAATTGAGCTCCCGGAGATCTCCGTAATTTTGCGCACAAACATAGCCTGAGAGGCTCCCAGCCTGGCAGCCAGAGCGGCCGGAACCATGGCATCATCAGAATCGATTGCCTGCTTGCCACCCAGAACCAGATCATATTCGCCAATTTTTTCCAGGGCGGCCGCCAATATTTTTGCCACAGCCTGGTTATCAGAATTTTCAAAAAGCGGATCGGAGGCTAGGATGGCCCTGTCTATTCCGAGCGAGAGCGCCTCTTTCAAAGCTACCTCACTTTGTTTTCCACCCACGCTTATGGCGACAGTCTCAGCGCCGTTTTTTTCCTTTATTTTCAGAGCTTCCTCAATGGCGTAAGAGTCAAAGGGATTGATTACGCCGGGACCCTGCGGATATTCGACCTTGGCAGAACTCTCATCCACATTCACCAGGGCAATTTCGGGGACCTGCTTGACGAGTACAATAATTTTCACTTTCCCTCCAATTTATGAAAGAAATCCAGATTTTGCTTATCCATTTTGGCCAGCTTTTCCAGCCCTTTTTTGGCGGCATTCTGCTCCGCCTCCTTTTTACTCAACCCGTTCCCGCTGCCAATCTTTTTGTCGCCCAGATACACTCCCACAATGAATTTCTTCATGTGGTCGGGACCCTCGGTTCTCAATATCTCATAGCGGGGAGAAAGTATGGACTTGGCCTGCACCAGTTCCAGAAGTTCACCCTTATAGTTACGTAGAGACTGATCGCTCAATATGTCAACCATATTTTTGAGAAAATGTGCATTGATGAATTTGCGCACGGCCTGGATCCCTGAATCGAGAAAGATAGCGCCTATTACCGCCTCAAGACAGTCTGCTATAATGGAATTCCGCTCCCTGCCTCCAGCCCTTTCCTCCTCCTCAGAAAGCCTGACGGCTTTATTGATGCCTATTTCCCTTGAAATTCGGGCCAGAGTATGCACATTCACCAGGATTGCCTTGGTTTTCGTCAGTTCCCCTTCCCCCATTTCGCCGAATCTCCTGAATAAGTGATCCGCAACCACCATTCCCAGCACCGAATCTCCCAGAAATTCCAGGCGTTCATACGACGGAAAGGGGGCCTTTGGGTCTGTTTGCGTATAGGAGCGGTGCGAAAGCGCCTCGGCCAGCAGCTCGGGTCTCTTAAACTTGTGTCCCAGGCTCTCCTGGATTTTATTCAATGCTCTCTTTTTTAAGAAATGGGCGGGTACCCGGGAACCGAAACCTAAAAAAGTGAAGCCTGACATTATTTCATAACACCTGGTTATCCGATTTTTTTCAGGGCCAGAGTGACATTATGGCCGCCGAATCCAAACGAATTGGAGATGGCGCAGTTTATCTCAAAATCCCGCCCTTCCAGGGCAACATAATCCAGATCACATTTTTCGTCGGGATTTTCGAGATTTATTGTGGGATGTAAATAACTGTTTTGCATAGAAAGACATACTGTAGCTGTCTCCATCGCACCCGCGGCTCCAAGCAGATGACCTATCATCGACTTGGTGGAGTTAGCCGGAATCTTGTAGGCCCGCTCTCCAAAGACTGTCTTAATCGCTTCAGTCTCGGCAAGATCGCCCAGTTCTGTGGAAGTACCGTGGGTATTGATATAGTCGATTTCTTCAGGCGCAAGCCCGGCGTTGCGAATAGCCGCCTGCATAGCCCTGGCAGCCCCCTCGCCGCCTGGAGCGGGAGCGGTTATATGATAGGCATCACAGGACAGTCCCGCCCCTACAATTTCCGCATAGATTCGAGCGCCGCGTTTTTCGGCATGTTCCCGGCTTTCCAGTATCAAACTGCAAGCCCCTTCTCCTATTACGAAGCCGTCCCGTCCCGAATCAAACGGTCGGGACGCTTTTTCGGGTGCATCGTTGCGTGTAGAGATGGCCTTGGCTGCGCAGAAACCCGCGAATGAGGCCGGAGTCACAGCAGCTTCGGCTCCTCCGGCAACCATAACGTCAGCATCTCCTGTGCGAATCAGCTGATAAGCATCCGCGATAGCATTGGAAGATGAAGCGCAGGCCGACAGAGTCGAGTAATTCGGGCCTTTCAGACCGAAGGTTAAAGCTACCATGCCCGCGGTCATATCGGCAATCATCATGGGGATGAAAAATGGAGAAACGCGGCCAGGCCCTTTGGTTAAAAGGACTTCAATCTGATTCTCGAAAGTTGAAATACCCCCCACTCCTGAACCATAGATAACTCCTGTCATCTCCCGGTCGATATTTTCCAGATCCAGGCCGGCGTCCTCGAGGGCCAGCTTCGTTGCCGCCACTGAAAACTGCTGGACAAGATCACTGCGTCGAGCCACTTTCTTGTCCATGTAATCGGTAACCTCGAAGTCGGGAACCTCGGCCGCCACCTGAGATGGATAAGGACTGATATCGAACCGGGTGACTTTGCGCACCCCCGAAATTCCTTTTTTGAGCGAATCCCAGTAATTATCCTTTCCCGTACCGATAGGTGATACAGGTCCAATTCCGGTTATTACACAACGCTTTAAATCCATCTTACTCCGAGGTGTGGGATTCGATGTAGTTAATGGCGTCCTTGACAGAGCCGATCTTTTCCGCTTCCTCATCGGGAATCTCCAGATCGAACTCCTCTTCCAGAGCCATGACCAATTCCACGGTATCCAGAGAATCTGCACCGAGATCATCGACAAATGTTGCTTCAGGTGTAACCTGTTCCGGATTCACTCCTAACTGTTCTACAATAATATCCCTGACTCTAGATTCGATTGACATCAAAACCTCCTGTTTTATTACACTTTATTCTTTTCACATCAACATCCCGCCATCAACCTGAATAACCTGCCCGGTAATATAGGAGGCCAGGTCGGAGGCCAGGAATAGGGCTGCATTGGCAACATCCTCGGGCTTGCCGCCGCGCTTTAAGGGAATCTGGTCCATAAAAGCCTGGATGGCTTTCTCCGGAAGGGCCGCGGTCATTTCAGTCTCGATATAACCGGGAGCGATGGCGTTGACAGTGATACCCCTTCCCGCCAGCTCCTTTGCGCTCGACTTCGTCAGACCCAGTATCCCCGCCTTGGAGGAGGAATAGTTGCTCTGACCGACATTGCCCATCAGCCCGACGACAGAAGATATATTGATTATCCTTCCTGACTTCTGTTTAATCATGGCCTTCGCAGCCGCCTGGGTTACCAGGAATGCTCCTTTCAAATTGACATTGAGCACAAAATCCCAGTCTTCCTCTTTCATCCTCAAGAGCAGCGTATCTTTGGTGACTCCGGCATTATTTACCAAAACATCAACGGAGCCGAAATGCTCCAGTGTATTCTGGATAAGGTCATTTACCTGCTGCGAATCGGTTACGTTGCAGGTGATGCTTTTGACCTCGCCCTGAGAGGCGAGCTTTGTCTCGGCATCGTCCAGAAGCTCCCGGCTGATATCGGTCAGTACAATTTTGGCGCCGTTTTTTATGAATTTCTCGGCGATATCAAGTCCGATACCACGGCCGGAACCGGTGATTACTGCAACCTTATCCTTTAACATTATGCTGAAACAAACTCCTTGAACTTTTTCAAGTCTTCGACCGTATCTATATTGCCAATATCAGCGCTTCGAACGGTTCTTTTAACCAGCCCGCTCAGGACCTTGCCGGGGCCGATTTCTATAAAACGCTCAACTCCGTTTTCAACCATATACTCGACAGATTGTTTCCATAAAACCGGAGAAGTGATCTGGCGGATCAAAAGTTCCCGCAAATGATCAGAATCTGTTTCGCCCCTGGCCTCAACGTTAGTGACCACAGCAATACGGCTGTCATTGAATTGCATTTGATTGAGAACCTCTGCAACTTTTTCACGAGCCGGCTCCATCAGGGGCGAATGGAATGCTCCGCCCACCTGAAGCGGGATGGCTTTCCTGGCGCCATAATCCTTGGCAATCTCAATCGCTTTCTCGATCGCCCTGCGCTCGCCCGAGACCGCCACCTGCCCGGGCGAATTGAAGTTGGCGGGCTGAATTATACCGGCTTTTGAGGCCCCCTGAACCAGATTATCCAAATTCTCGCCTTCACATCCGATTAATGCCGCCATAGTCCCTTCGGCGGCATCGCAGGCAGCCTGCATGGCACGGCTTCTTTCCCGCACCGCCAGAACGGCATCCTCAAACGTAAGAACTCCGGCAAATGCCAGGGCCGAGTACTCGCCCAGGGAATGGCCCGCGGCAAATTCGACCTCTCCATAATCATCGCCCATATCCCTCAGCACCGCCAATGAATGAACCAGAATAGCAGGCTGGGTATAGGCGGTTTGAGTGAGCTTCTCGATCGGACCATTAAAGGAGACATCGGCGAGATCGTAGCCGAGAATCTCTGAAGCCCTCTCGTATAATTTCCTTACTTCCGGTGAGGAATCGTAAAAATCCTTCGCCATCCCCACATACTGTGAAGCCTGGCCCGGAAAAATGAATGCTGTTTTTCCCATAGTTCTTTAAAAATTTGGGGTTATTTAATAATTTCAGAACAGTTTGTCAATTCAAAACTGTGATTGAAAACATGTCCCATCCGATGACATAAGCTCGAATTTGATTTATTGTGCGTATAGTATACTTCCAAGATTTGTGCAAATCAGAATTATACTCCTGCATCACCATCTGACCAAGGATGCTCCCCAGGTTAATCCTCCGCCGAAAGCAACCATGAGAATATAATCACCTTTCTTGAGCATCCCTTTTCGATTGGCTTCATCCAGTGCAATCGGGACCGAGGCCGCCGACGTATTTCCATATTTTTCTATGTTGAGATATACCTTACGGTCCGGAATCTTCAGCCGTCTGGCCACTCCCTCAATTATTCTGATATTGGCCTGATGGGGGATCAGCCAGGAGATTTGCTCAGTATTTATTCCGACCTGATCCAGGGCTCTTAAGGCGGCATCACACATTGCACGAACCGCGAGCTTATATATCTCGTTGCCCGACATCATAATATATCTTTCGCGTGCCTCGACATTGTGTGGAGTGATGGGATTTGTTGAGCCACCGATGGGAATCCAAAGCAGTTCTTTCTTGCTGCCGTCGGCCCTCAGATACGAGGAAAGCAAGCCTGAGCCGTTCTGATCACCGGTCTCTTCGGCCTCCACCACGACAGCTCCGGCCCCATCTCCAAAAAGCACGCAGGTTGAACGGTCGGTATAATCAGTGATTCTGGAAAGCACTTCGGAACCTATAACCAGAACCCGTTTGACATTGCCGTTTAAGATAAAGCCCCGGGCAATTGAAAGGCCGTGCAGAAAACCTGCGCAGGCCGCCACAACATCAAAAGCCGCTGAATTAAGAGCCTTCAGCTTGTCCTGCACCAGGGCGGCGGTGGAAGGGAGATAATAATCGGGGGTGACCGTGCCGACTATTATCATGTCCAGATCCTCTGCTGAAATGTTGGCCATCTCCAGAGCATTTTGCCCGGCTTTAAAACAGAGATCGGAATTGCTTTCTCCGCTGGAAACTACTCTTCTCTCTTTTATTCCAGTGCGGGAGACAATCCAGTCGTCTGAGGTATCCACCATTTTCTCGAAATCGGCATTTGTGAGGACTTTTTCGGGCGTACAGGCGCCGGTACCCCTGATAACAGCATTCATCCGAAGGCTCACGATTTTACATTTTCTGCAATATTGTGTCCAGCAAGCTTCCCGCTGATATGCTCATTGACATTCTCATTTACCATTCTTACCGCGACCCTGATAGCATTCCTGATAGCCAGATCGTTTGAGGAACCGTGAGATATAATCACCACGCCATTTACTCCCAAAAGCGGGGCTCCCCCGTATTTGGCCGGATCAAAAGTATTCTTCAGGCGCCTGAGGAAGGGCGCCAGCAGAAATGCTCCTGCTCTTGAAAACAGGTTTGAGGAGACCTGTCTCTTCATTTTGGTGAACAGATAAGTCTTGATAGACTCACCGAATTTCAGGATGATATTTCCGGCAAAGCCATCAGTAACGACGACATCACATTTTCCGGTGAGGATATCGTTCCCTTCTATATTACCGATAAAATTAAGCGATGATCGCTCCAGCAGCTTATAGGCCTGCAAGGTCGACTCGTTGCCTTTAACCTTCTCTTCGCCGATCGATAAGAGCCCTACGGTGGGTCTGTTCAGCTGGTTGATATACGAGGCATAAATCGAGCCCATGACCGCAAACTGATACAGGTTCTGCGGGGGTGAATCGACATTGGCTCCGACATCCAGAACCACGACGCTTTTATCCTTGAGAGTGGGAAAGGAACTGGTGATCGCCGGTCTGCTGACGCCCTCCAGGCGTCCCAGGCTGCGGATGCCGGCGGCCATACATACCCCGGTGTTTCCGGCAGAAACGACCGAGTCCACCTCGCCCATTTTGTGCATTCGCAGGGCCACTGCAAGCGATGAATCACGCTTTTTCAAACCGCGCGAAATCGGTTCGTCCATGCCGACGATCTCGCTTGCATGCACAAATTCTATTGGAAAGCTGTCGGTCTTTTTAAAAGAATTCCAGATATCGGAAAGTAAATCCTTTTTACCGACAATGTGCAGTTTTACACCGTTTCCAACATGATCCCTGAGGTAGTTATATGCGCCTTGAAGCACAACCTCAGGGCCATTATCGCCTCCCATCGCATCTAAAGCAATTCTGACAGTTGTTTTCAAATTCTACCTATTCTGATGAGGGGTTATAAATCTCTCTTCCCTTGTAATATCCGCAATGGGGACATACATGATGGGGCAGCTTAAGCTCGCCGCAGTTGTCACATTCACCCAGGTTCGGTGCTGAAAGCTTCCAGTGAGTGCGTCTTTTCCGCCCTCTGGTTTTGGAATGGCGTCGTTTCGGAAGTGGCATACTTTAACTCCTGTCTAACAGATCTCTGAGCGGCAGCCAGCGCTCATCGATTTTCTTTTCTGAACAGATACATTCTTCATTATTTAAATTTTTGCCGCAATCGGGGCATATTCCACGGCATTCTTCCCGGCACAAGGGCTTCATTTCAAGAGCAACTATCAGCTGTTCCCGAATATGCCCGGAGAAATCAAATTCCTGTGTACCCTCGGGAATAAAATAGAAATCCTCCGAGGCCTCCTCTTCCAGCTCCTGGTAGTCCTTTTCCGGCACCAGGGTCAGGACAAAGACCAGTTCTGACCTGAGATTTCTCTCGAATTCTTCAGCACACCGGGAACAGGTCATCCTGACCGGAGCGACAAATTCACCCCTGAAGATAACCTGGTCGTTGGATTTCGTAACATTACCATAGGCCCGGACATCGCCGATGACCTCAACACCTTCGTAATCGAGAGAGAGTTCCCCGGGACTGCTTACAAATTCCTGCCGGGAGACATCCTCAGGTAAATCCTTTATTTTCAGGATGAACGCCATAAACTTACTATTTTACAATTTTTGCGGTATTAGTCAAGATATTTGTGCAACCGGGGCTGCCATAAAAAACCCGCTTATCTATATCGGCTCGAATCTTTTGAAGTTAAACACCAGGTGTATTAAAAATTTTTGAGCATTATTTACCAGCATTAACCTATCAAGCCACAAAAGGTTCCAAACTGTCTTCAATCATACGAAAATAAATGTCAGCTATTTGAATGGAAGCGATTCTGCGATACGATTTCAGGAACATATCTCGGGCACATGTTGTATATAATTTGACGGAATTTTAATTGACATAAAAGTGCAGATTTCTATCATATTTATGGAGGTAATAAAATGAATCGCGTAAAAACCGTTCTCTTCCTGACAGCTCTGACGATCCTGTTTATAGTGATCGGGGGAGCTCTGGGAGGGCGTACCGGCATGTATATAGCGCTGGTATTTGCGGGTATAATGAATTTTGCCTCCTATTGGTTTTCCGATAAAATAGTCTTGAAGATGTATCGGGCTCAACCTCTGGATCCGAATTCCAATCACAGGCTGGTGCGGGTAGTCCGTAATCTGGTCGGACGGGCCGGATTGCCCATGCCAAAGGTCTATATTATACCGAAGAATTCCCCCAATGCTTTCGCAACCGGCCGAAACCCGAAACATGCCGCAGTTGCAGCGACGCAGGGGATTTTGCAGATACTTGACGATGATGAGCTCGAGGGCGTCATGGCTCATGAGCTTTCCCATGTTAAACATTATGATATATTGATCGGCTCGATTGCCGCCACGATCGCCGGGGCCATATCTATTCTGGCCACAATGGCGCGCTGGGCGGCGATATTCGGAGGCTATGGCGGAGGCGACAACCGTAACAGTGGAGGCATCTTCGGCCTGCTTGCGATGACAATCATAGCGCCCATAGCAGCGCTGCTGATCCAGACGGCAATTTCAAGATCACGCGAATTTCTGGCCGACAAGGGCGGGGCCGAAATCAGCAGGAAGCCCCTGGCTCTGGCCTCGGCGCTTGAAAAGCTGCATAATGCCTCCAGGCGGGTTCCCATGCAGGCTAATCCGGCCACGGCCCATATGTTTATCGTCAATCCGCTGCGGGGTCAAGGTCTCATGTCACTCTTCTCTACCCATCCGCCGGTCGAAAAGCGGATTGCCAAACTGAGAGATATGTCTTATGGACACTGATTCGGACCAACCTCGATTGTCGGCATCGGAAAGGCTGGTGCTGGCCCGTGGCTAACTGGCCGATTGAACTGGCTGTAATATTTCTTCTTCTGATATTGGGCGGACTGGTATCCGCCCTCAAATATTCCCTGGTATTCGTGCGCAAATCCGAACTGGAAGCTTACATAAAAGAGGCTGACGGCAGGGCGCACTATATTTTAAAGCTGATCGATTCCTCCCGCCACAGCAGTGTATATTTCCGAATTATATTGACCATTATTGTTTTCACCGCGGTTTCGCTAAGCCTGGTTTTTCTGTGCCAGGATCTTTCAGTTCTGATCGAGCAGAATCAAGATGTTGTCAAAGGGGGATATTGCACCGGCGCCTCAATTGCAATTATTATCCTGCTCACAGGCTTTCTCAGCATGCTGATAGTTGAATCCGTCCCCAGGCGCATCGCTGAATACAAAGCTCTCAGAATCGCTGTCTCCTCATCCTGGGCAATTCGGTTCTTATCAATATTGGCCTTTATCCCGGGCAGAATCCTGGACTTTTTTACGAATCTGATTTTAAGTGTCCTGCGCATCAAGCCTCCTCCTGCGACAAATAGCGCCACCGAAGAGATGATCATAGATATGATTGATGAGGGCGCCCGTACAGGTGAGATTGACCCGACCGAAAAGGAGTTGATCAAATCGGTCTTTCAGTTTTCCGAGACGACGGCATCCCAATGCATGACCCCCCGCACAGAGGTCAGCGCCGTCAATATCGCCGACAAGGATGAAAAGATCTTGCGCTATATTCGTAAAGAAGGCTATTCCAGATACCCTGTTTTCCGGAATGACCTGGATCATATCGAAGGCGTTATTTACACCCGCGATATCATCGACCTCCTGCATGACCGCAAATTGATCATCATACATGATATAATCCACCCGGCTTACTTTGTGCCCGATTCCAAGAAGATCGCCGAGCTTTTAAAGGACTTTCAGGCCGGCCAGGTGCATATGGCTGTTGTACTGGATGAGTTCGGGGGCACCGCTGGCATAATTACTATCGAGGATATCATCGAGGAGCTGGTGGGCGAGATTCAGGATGAATTTGATGTTGAGGAGGAAGAGTTCCGGCTTTTGACCGATGGTCTGGCCGAGGTTCATGCGGGCATGGATGTGGATGATTTTAATGGCTCTTTTGATGCCCAACTGCCTGAGGATAAAGCAGATACGATCGGAGGGCTGATCTTTACACATCTGGGGGAACTTCCCGACCGCCGCCAGAAAATCCGGATTAATGGCATCGAATTCACCATCACCACCCTGAAGGGCAACCGCATCGAAAAAGTGCTTGCCCGCCGGATTGAGGGTCCCGAGGATCAGCAGAAAATTTAATCGATTTATGGCATAGCGCGTCAACTCCTCCCGGGATTCTGGAATGCAAGGCGCTTCATGGTGTCAAATTTCGAGAACTAAAGCAGTTTGGGCTGCAAACGCGCGCACCCACTGGAGGCCCGCCGCGATCAGATCAGGTTCTATCTTCTTCTTCAAAGTGGCGGGTTTTGATGCGCTGGAGGAGCTTTTTGAACTCGCTGTACTCTTCCTCGGAACGTGCCTGTTTTTCGTCTAACTGGAGAACATTTTCCCTCAGATGGTCCAGCTCTTCGTTTTTCATTCGAATTATATCCTCGGCTTTTTCGACATGCTCGCCGTAAATCTTGCAGGAAACCAGGCTGATGCGCATCAAGAAGCGCATCATATCGATCATGCAGTGGGGAATCATCAGCTTCTGCATATCATTGACCGGGGCAAGAGCATTCAGGGCCTCATGCTCGGAAATAAATTCGTAATTGGCATGCGTGAACTTGCTCAGGTCGCCGTAGGTCTTCTGGCCGGGGTCGAAGCCCTGCTTTTTGAGAGTGCGCCTGATGATATTCGGTTTTATTTTTTTCTCTTTCTGCCATTTCTTAAAATGTTCTTCATCCATATACACATATGTATAGAGATTGCTGAGTTCAAACAATGAGCGGAGCAGGACAATCGCCTGGGTGATAAATCCCTGACGCAGGACGCACAGGATACTTTCAATATACTCCAGGGTCAGGCGCTGAACCCTTATGGCGGTTTCGATAATGGGCTCCTTGTCGGGATGGCTTGAAAAACCGTCAATAAAATAATAGCAGATATCCTTACAATCACCGATGACGTTCAGATAATCGCTATATTTGCTGTCAATCAACTGCGCGAATTTTTCGCTTGCTGCCTTCTGCTCACTCATAACCATAATATAATACGATTTTTGGCGGAAACAAATCTGGATTTGATTCGAAAAGGTCACTGGCAAGTGTCAGTCTCGATTTGACTTCAACTTATTCTCGATCAACTCGTACACGTCCGGGTTGCAGAGGAACTGGCGGCATAAAATCTGGATGAAATCATCGATAATTGCGGCCATCTGGCCCTCCGTGAAACCGGTCAAGCGTCGCGCATCTTTGCGGTACTCCGGCGTAAATTGCATATACTGCAAAATTTCGTTCGAGGAGAGCTTCTTTCTCGGCTCAAACTCATGATCCACAGAGGGATACTTGCGATGGAACATGCGCATCAGCAGAAATACAAAGGCATCCTGCAACGCGTTCCGTCTGTGCAGTTCAGCAAAAGTTGTAAATATCAAGGGGGCGAGATCATCGCCGAACTTGTTCATAACATGTTCTCGGCCGTGGGAGAGTCCGCAAAGAAGTATATTCCCGGCCACCTCTTCGCGTTTCATATCAAGAAGATAAACAATAATTTAAAAAAAAGAAACAAAAAACCTCCCAAATTGAATTCGGGAGGCTTTTATATAAGATCAGTTTAAAATTATAATTCAATCAAAGGAATTACCTCAACCTCGCCATACTTCTCGAGCTGCGGCTTAACCTCCTCGGCCTTGCCGACGACCACGATCAGCATGCTGTTGGGATCAATATATTTCTGGGCAGCATCCTGCACATCCTGCCGGGTTGTATTGCTGACAGTGTTTATATAGCGGCTGTAGTAATCTTCGCCCAGATCATAAAGATAGATAGTCTCCACATAGCTGGCGATTTTGTCCGGAGTCTCGAACTGAATCGGTATATATCCGCTGTAGAAATTGCGCGTGTCATTGAGCTCTTCTTCGGTCACCATCTCTTCGCGGATACGGCGCAGTTCCTCGAGGATCAGGTCAATCGCCTCGCCGGTCGATTCATTCTTGGTAAATGTCTTTACCGCAAACGCTCCCCTGTATTTGTTATAGTCGTACATGGACTGGATACCGTAGGTTAAACCGCCCTCTCCTCTGACCTCTTTGGTCAGACGGGAGGCGAATCCGCCCCCGCCCAGGATATAGTTCATGACCCTGCAGGCAAAGGCATCGGGACTGAGACGGCTTATCCCGAGATGGCCCATGGCGATATAAGACTGTGTGGCATCCGGCTTGTCGATCAGAACTACCCTCGTATTTTCGATCTGGGCGGGCTCGGGAATATCAATTGTCGGCGGTGTACCCGGCTTCCAGGGGCCGAAGTACTTTTCGACTTTTTCGATGGCTTCTCCAGGCTGAACATCGCCAACAACTAAAATAAAAGCATCATTCGGGATGATATACTTGTTGTAAAAATCCTTAATATCGGAATCGGTCAGAAGCATTATCGTCTCTTCCGTTCCGATCATCGGAAAGCCATAAGGGTGCTGGCCAAAAAGCAATCTGTAGAACTGCATTTCGCGAATGGTGGTAGGATCGGATTTATTCTGCATGATAGAACCGAGGAACTGGTCCTTCTGCTTTTCGATCTCCTCTTCGGGAAAGATGGGATTGATCATTATATCCGCCAGCAGTTCCATACCCTTATCCAGGTGCTTGCTGAGGACTTTACAGGTGGCATAGATGGCGTCATTGCCTGCCCCTGCACCAAGGCTACCACCGATGAAATCAATTTCCTCAGAGATCTCGTCGGCGGTCCGGTTCGTTGTGCCTTTGCGAAGAAGGCTGGAAGTTAAATTTGCAATACCTATGGTTTCTTCGGTCTCGTACAGGGTTCCCCCGCGAACAACCAGCCGCATGGAGACAACCGGTACCTCATGCTGTTCTATAACGTAAACATCCAAGCCGTTATCCAGCGCTTTATGTTCAATTTCGGGAAGCTCCATTTCGATTGTTAAGCCCGAGCCTGTAAAGGCAAAGAGCATTACCAGGCCAATAATAAACAAGCTTCTATATTTCATTTTTAGCACCTTCCTAAAACCCGATATTGGGTGTTGCGCCGGATGTTTTCGGTACCAGCGTTACCACCGTACGGTTAGTCTCGTCGAAATACTCACCGGCCACACGCATAATATCGTCAGCGGTAACAGCCAGATAGTTGTCCAGTTCATCAAACATCAGGCTGTAGTCACCCCTGATCGTTTCAAACCAGCCGATAGCATAAGCTTTATTTTCATTCGATTCAAGCTGATACCACTTCTCGGCCTCGATCTGGTTCAGGGCCTTCTGCAGAATCTCTTGCGGCACCGGCTCAGTTTTGAGCTTCTCAATTTCCTCGTATAGAATTCCTTCGGCCTCCTCGGTGCTCTTGTCGGGGCTTTTCATGACAGCGATGAGATAGAACAATCCTGGATCCTCGAATTCGAACATATCCCCGCCGGCATAGAGACAGAGCTGCTCCTCATCCACCAGGCGTTTATAGGCCCGCGAGCTTTCGCCCTGGAAAAGGATTTTGCCCATGACCCGCAGCGGATAGACATCAGGATGACCCGCTTCGACCACCTTATAACCAATGAACACGCCGGGGAGCTGAGCCACTTTATTGACTTTCGCGCGGCGTTCACCCAGCTGTTCGGGTTCTTCCGTAACGGGCCGATAAGGATTGTCGGGTCCGGGAGGAATATCGGCATAGTATTTTTCTACAATTTCAATCGCCTCGTCCGGGTCCACATCACCAACTATAACAGCGGTAGCATTATTGGGCTTATAATAGGTATTCCAGTAATCTCTCAATTTGTGATGGGTATAATTCTGGATGTCCGACATGTACCCGATTACGTGCCAGTGATAGGGATGCGCAATGTAGGTGAGATTCAGGAGCTGTTCCAGCAATGGCCCGAAGGGAGAATTATCGATAACTGTTCTGCGCTCCTCGGCCACAACTTCTTTTTCCGAGGCCAGTTCGGCGGAATCCAAAGCAAGATTGGCCATCCTGTCGGCCTCGAGCTGGGCCGCGATTTCCAGGTCCTGGGCGCCCAGCACCTCATGGTAAGCAGTCATATCGAAATGAGTGAAGGCATTCGATGTCCCGCCCCGGGCCTGCACTATACGTGCATGTTCTTCCGGGCCGATAGTATCGGTGCCTTTGAACATCATATGCTCGACCATGTGTGAAATTCCGGTGATTCCGGGACGCTCATTCTTGCTCCCAACATGGTACCAGATCTGATAGGCCACCGAGGGTGTTGAATGATCCTCCAATACGACAATATTCATGCCGTTATCAAGCCGGGTCTTGGTGATCTTCCATCCCAGCGGATTGTCCTGCGCCACCAGATAAGAAAATAGAAATAGCAGCCCTGTTGCTGCAATCAGGATTGACTTCTTCAGCATCCTTCCTCCAATCCAATATGTAAAACAATTTCAAGCATTTTTCCACTTATATAATTACGGGCAAGCATTACAAGAAGTTATTTGGTTCCTCAGCAATTACAGACGGGTAAATTAAGCAATTGTTTCAGTAGAATCAATAGATTTTAATGGAATAGGGAAGAATATAATAATAGCTGGAAAAGCCTGAATCATTGGCCGTGTCTGATAATATGCCATTACCAAACATTAGCGATTTTATAGTCTTTGCGGCCGAGGAAAGACCGCTCCAGAGGTCGAGAAACCGGAAGGGCCGTTTTGGAAAGCTGACGATTTCGACCTCGTCATCGGATATTCCGGCACGTTCTTTGGCATCATGAAGAGCATCCCAGAGGCCGCCGTAATCATCCACAAGCTTCAATTCCCTGGCCGCTGAGCCGCTCCAAACCCGCCCCTGGGCAACAGATTCCACGTAATCATAGGATAGATCGCGGCCCTCGGCCACAATCTGCACGAAATCCTCGTACATCAGATCGAGCTGGCGCTGCAATTTCTGCTCCTGTTGCTCGGTGAAACCGGTATTCCACGAGAAGAAATCGGCGTTTTTTCCGCGTTTTAGATGATAAGTCGTGAAACCGATATTTTCGCGCAGGTCCGAGAGGTCCAGCTTGCCATAAACAACTCCGATCGATCCTGTGACAGTCGAAGGCTGGGCATAGATATAATCGCCGGCCGAGGCCAGATGATAACCCGCGGATGCGGCGACATTTCCCATCGAGACTATCAGGGGCTTCTCCTTGCTCAGGAGTTCCAGTTCACGATGGAGCAGGTCCGAGGCCAGGCCGTCTCCGCCGGGCGTATTCAGTCTCAGCACTACGGCGCGGATGCGGCTGTTTTTGCGGGCATATTCTATGGCCATGGCCAGATCTTTGGAGCCTGTCGTTTTTCCATAAAACGGGATCTCGCCGCTGGAACCCGACATCAATGTTCCCTCTACCGGGATGACTGCGATCTGCGGAGGCAGGCCCCATCTTTCGCGGTATGGTTTTCGTTTTGAGTATTCTTCGAAATCTATCGAGCAGGAGCTTCCAAACCGGCTTTTCTGCCAATCCGGGATTTGATCCTGATATAGTATTGTATCGACCAGCCCGGCCTGCACAGCTTCCTCCGAAACATGAGGAGCATTATCGATCAGCGAGATCACACTATCCCGGGTTAAATCTCTATCGAAGGCGAGATCATTCACATATTGCTCGAATATATCATCCAGGAGCTTATTAACAGCTTCACGGTGATGCCGGGACATCGAATCGCGGGTCAAAATATCGGCGGCTGATTTATATTTGCCCGCAGCATAGATATCAGCCTCGATCCCCAGCTTATCAAGCGTGCCTTTGTAAAAGGTAACCTCTCCCAAAAGTCCTGTGATAGCGAGATCATCCACCCGGTGCATGGCGATTTTATCGGCGCTTGCAGCAAGGTAATAGCTGGCATTGCCGGGCAAATGTCCAAGATAGAACAGAACCGCTTTACCTTTATTCCGAAACGAATGGAAGAGGGTACGCAGTTCCTTGATCTGGGCCCAGCCCAGGCGCGGATTTCTTAATTCGACATAAATGCCGCTGATTATCTCATCATCGAGCGCACGATTGAGGGTCTGCACGAGATCGAGAAAAGTGGTCCGCTCGGGAGCGAGAAAGAAATCTTTTTCACCGGTCTCAGGGTATGAACCGGAGAGAGTCAGCTTCAAAAATTTTTTTTTTACAGGAAACACCCAGCCCTGGGGACGATAGCTGTAACCGCTGTAGAGCAGGCCCGACCAGTCATGACCGCCGTTGGTATATGTATGGTAGGTGCCGATCTGATTATATCCGAAACTGAAGTTGACTCCGAAGCCAAAGTTGCCGTCTTCATCGACTGAACCGAGAATGCCGATGCCCTCTTTGATTTTCAGGTTGAAGAATCCCCGAAAAACACCGTCGGAAAATGCCTCTCCCCCGCTCCATGACCAGTCGGCGGAAAGGGTAAGCAGTTCTTGAAGCGGCCTGAACCCGGCGGAAAGTTTATATTCTATGTCGGTCTCCTCCCCGGCGAATTCCATGCCCTTCAGGTTTTCAGCCACAAAGCCAAGCGATATTTCCCGGCTGTATCGCCATAATAACCCCAGGTTCCAGAAATGATCATTGTGGTAGGGATTTCCGTCTTCAGCCTTAATAAACTTGTAGGTTGCTCCGGCGTAAATTCCCTGCGAGATATGACCCGAAAATCCTATGGTGAAAGCATTCATGGCATCATCCACGGATAGCCGGTAGTTCTGGTAGGCCAGCCCGAGACCATTACGAGAAAATAGAATGCTGTTATCACCGGAAAATCTATCCGAGTTGAAAGAATGCAAATACATCAGTTCCATATCCGGATTGATACCCAAAGCCGCAGGATTCTGAAAAATCGAGAGAGTGCCAAACGTTACAGCCCCCGAATATTCCGGCAGGGGATAGTAGGGATAGGGATACCTTTCGGATGCCAGACATGCCGGCAGAAGCCATAATATTATTAAAACAGCAATAGCCTTCTTCACAACCGCCTCCTTATCAATTTACATATATATAGAAAAGCGATGAGATGCCATCAACAAAAATAAATAGACAGGAACATTATTAGAAGTCTTTACGGCGCACAGTGACCTTCCCGGTCCCGCGGGTATCCACCACTATACGTGAATCATGATGAAAAGTGCTGGCGATCAAGGTGCCCCAGTCAACCTGCTCGGTAACCAGCGGAACGCCGGACATTTCAATCTCACCATCATCAGGATCGGTGGTGATATTAAACTCGGCCTGGATATCGCGCGGCAATAAAAGCTGAACATCGGCCGCCTTATTGATTATCTCCAGACGGGAATCCCTGATTTCCTGGACCTCGACATAGATATCACTATTGATCCCCGAGTTAGATATGAACGCCCTTGCTCCATTCAAAAGGGACAGCTTTTCGAGAGTGATCCTGCCCTCCCGCGAGATACACCTCAGCTCATCTCCGGTGAAGCCGTCGATAGAAATGGCTCCCCGCTCGTTTTCGAAAGTAGCGATGCCGATACCCGTCCCGGTATCCAGGTTTCGGGCGGTGATATTTGCGCCTTCCCCCTCGATCAACATGGGACCCTGGATATCGCGCAGTATAATCGTGCTGTTGGTGGCCCTGACCGTAAGCCCCAGATCAATGCGGGAGATCCTGATTTCATCGTAATAGTCACCGGCCACATAGGCCTGCGGGAAGGGGCCCCTGATGCTGAGGTAATAGCCCACCACGCTGTCAATACTGATGGAGAACCGGCGGGGCAGATAAATTTCACATTCGATCTGGCCGGAAAGGTTGGCTGTCCTGCGCCAGGGAGCATCGCGGGGAGCATCGGCGGAGATGATCAGGCTGTTTTCTTTTACCTCATGACTCAATGAAATCTGGGAGGCGAATGTTTCCGCCTGCTCGCGCGAATCGGCATAGAGCACCTTGTGATAAATAACTTCGATACTGTCAGCATCGGTTGAGGAAATCTCCAGACGCCCTCTCAAGGCGGTGGAGGACCGGAAAATCAATTCGGCAGTCGGGGGTAACTCGTCGGGGCTCAAAAACAGGCGGCTCTCATTAGTCTCGTAGTTGTTATCAGAAATTGTCCGTATGCTCTCGGCCTGCGATTGTCCCGCCGGACAAACGAAGATAAGCAGCAGAAATATGTAAATACAAATCTGTTTCATATATCCAGTTTACGGTTCTAATATAGTAAGTTCCAAACCGATTTGACAATACTATTTTGTAATACCCATTCTCTCGGAGATCCTCTGCATCAGAATACTTGCGGCAATCGGTGCAGAAAGTGAATCAACCCTGCTTGAGATGGGAATGCCCACGAGTTTATCTAGCTCATTTGTTATATCATCGGCAAGACCGAAAGCTTCATGCCCGATCACCAGGGCGATTCTCGCCGGCATATCCTCAATCATGCCGATCTCCTGACCATTTTTGTCCGCCCCCCAGACCACAAAAGAGTTTTCATGCAGAGTGCTTATTTCCAATAAAATATCCCGGACAGTTTTGACATGGGCTTTGAAGAGATATCCGGACGATGCCGAAATCACTCTGGGAGAGTAAAGCTCTACCGATTGCGGACCGATTATCAGCTTTGCGCCAAATGCAACCGCAGATCTTATGATCGAACCCAGATTCGAGGGATCCGACATCTTTTGAATCACGAGCACCAGCCCATCAGGCTCAAATTCAGGCTGGCCCGAATCGGCCGCCCGAGCGACTGCAATTATACCCTGCGAGGTCTTTTCATCGGTAATCTGATTGAATTTCCTTGTGGTCAGTTCATACACCTGGAAGCCTTTTAGAGAATCCAGAAAATTCCTTCCAGTTTCGGTTAAAAGATTCCGGCAGACGATTATTTTTTCGCATTCATAATCAGAGGAAACAAGTTCCTTTACACATCTGACACCCTCGACTAAAAAGCGGCCGGATTCCTTTCGTCCTTTCCTGGAGTTCAATTTGCGAAGAGCAGACAATTCTCTTTGAGTGAGATCCATGGGATGAAATTATCATGCCTCGCAGGAAAGTCAACAATATTGACAAAATCACTTGCTTTTTATGCGATGGGAATTAACCTTTCAGCGTGATGATAAAAGCGCTCATAAAAAGTCTGGTTTGCATTCTGCTGCTGGTTTCGGGTGCCCCGGCCCAATCCGATACGATCGCCCTGCTGAACCTGGATATTTTCAGCAGCAGAGCTGCAAATGACAGCTTTTCCGATACCTCTGTGGGAAAACCTAAAATAGCTCTGGCGCTTTCGGGCGGAGGGGCAAGAGGAATCGCTCAGATCGGAATAATCCGGGTCCTCGAAAATGAGAATATAGGGATCGATCTCATCTGCGGGACAAGCATGGGCGGGCTGATCGGGGGGCTGTATTCAGCAGGCATATCGATAGATTCGATTGAAAATATAGCCAGAGCGCTGGACTGGACCGATTTTTTCTCGAACCGTCCACAGCGCTCGACCCAGTTCATCACCCAGAAAGAATACGGCGAGAACAGCATAATCACGCTGCGCTTCCGGGGCACAGATATTTTTATTCCCAGCGGTGTAACGAGCGGGCAGAAACTCAATTCGTTGCTGTCTTATGTAACTTTGCGGTCCGATTACGTATATGAAAATTCATTCGACAGCCTGCCGATTCCGCTGAGGATATGTGCGGTCGATCTCGTCTCCGGAAAACAGGTGGTTTTTGACAGCGGCAGTCTGGGAAATTCAATTCGGGCCACCACTTCATTTCCACTGGCATTCGAACCATTTGAGATGGACAGTATGCTGCTTGTTGATGGCGGTCTGCTGCAGCCCATTCCTGTCGAAACCGCCCTGGAAGAGAAAGCCGATTTTGTAATTGCTGTAAATACCACCTCCGACATTCTGGCTTTCGAAGATATCAACGATCCCCTGGATATTATCAATACAACTACCACCATCATGCAACTGGAATTGAAGGAAAAGGAAATAGAACTGGCCGATGTGGTAATCAAGCCGGAGCTGGGCGACATCGAGGCGACCGATTTTTCGATGGTTGAAAAATTGATCAGGGCGGGTGAGAAAGCGGCCGCAGAAGCGCTTCCCGAAATCCGGAAAAAACTCTCGGAATTAGAGGGCATAAGCAATCATGATTCCACTGTAATAGACAGCATAAATTTGATGGCCAGCCCGTTTCTGATTGAAACCGAATCTTTTCTGAGGCCTGAGGGAAATGGACAATATGTACTTTCTCTCAATGCCGTCCGCAGACATCTTACGTCCGCCATACAAAACGGTGTACTCTCGCAGGCTGAAGTATATATCACCAACAGCGCCATGAGAACTTTGCATATCAGCGCCCAACCGACATTCAGACTGGATAGACTCGTAATCAAGGGTACAGATGAAATCACCGAGGCTGAAACCATGAAGGCCGCCGGGCTGGATTACGGAGATTATGTCAACCTCACAAATTTGCAGCTCCTGCGAAAAACAGCCACGGAAATGATGCTCTCCAAAGGGTATGATCTGGCATTTGCGGAAATTAGACGTGCAGACGATAAGGGGGGGACAGTGATTCTGGATATCAACGAGGGACGGATCAGCGGATTCAGGATCAGCGGTAACAGCAGGACCAGAAGCTGGGTTATAAAGCGAAATTTCCTGTTAAAGGAGGGAGAACCGTATTCAGTTGCCAGGGCGGACAGCGGGCTCGCCAACATTTATGGTTCCGGGCTTTTTACCGAGATAAGATTGAACCTGGAGCATCAAGACGAAGGTCCGCTGGTGCATATCATGGTGAAGGAAAAATATTCGGGATTTATGCGTCTTGGGTTACATTATGATGAATATTACCGCACCGAAGCGTTTTTCGATGTTGGAAATTCCAACCTTTTCGGATTTGGGCAAGAGGCATTCCTCGGCATTCTATATGGAGAATTTCGCAAGGACTTCTCAGTCAATCTCAGGGCCGACCGCATTTACGAAACCTGGTATAATTATTTGCTGAGAATATATCACAACCGGCTGGAGCGTGAGGTTTACGAGAATAATGAGTCTCTGGGAAAAAGAGAGGAAAGACGCAGCGGCTTCGAGTTTACCCTTGGCAGCCAGCTCAGCGGACTCGGAAATCTTGGCCTCAGCTTCGGTATATCCAGAATCAGGCTGGAGCATACCGACCGCCGTATCACCCATACCGGGATAACCTGCCTGGCGCTCAGCTCCCGGGTTGACACACGCGACCGCTTTGTTTTCCCATCCCGAGGATCACGCTTTAATATAAAACTGGAATTTGCTTTCGATCTATTGTGGGGCGAGGAGAGCTATCAGAAGGGTGAGGTCAGCTGGAAGGGATATTATTCCTTAACGAACTTCATGCATTTGATGCCGGCTTTGCGGCTGTCGATCTCTGCCAATCCCCTCCCGCCCTCCGAAAAGTTTTATATGGGCGGATCGAGAACCCTGTACGGCTTCAGGCAATTTGAACTGCAAGGTGATAAGCTTTTCAACGGTAATCTGGGGCTGCGCTTCAAGCTCCCATACCGCTTTTATGTATCCTCCAGATTCGATCTGGGAAATGTCTGGATCAACTGGGACGAGGTCAGAATCGATGACCTGCTTCATGGTTACGGCCTGATGATCTCGTACGATTCCTACCTGGGGCCGCTCTCCATCTCATATGGACGCAACAATCTCGGCCATGACCGTTTTTATCTCAACCTCGGCTACGACTTCTGAATGCTCCGGATGATTTCTCTCATTCTATTGCTGCGGCTGTTGACCCTGCGCAGCACCGTAGAGGTTCTGCAGCCACTGTAAGGCTCTGCTGTCATCAGGATGGACTTCCAGGTAAACGTCCTGCACGATTTTGAAGGCCTCCGGATCGCGGCGGGATAATGTGAACTTGATCATCTCCTGGAAGACAAACAGATCCTTTCCAACCGCACGGAAATATGATCTCAGCAGAAGTTCAAGGTGTTCATAATCCTTGGCATTTATGTAATCGGCCGCAACCAGGTAGAATGGCGCATAATAATCGGCAGGATTTTGATGAGCATATTTCTGGATGAGCCCTATCAGCTTGTCAGTATTTTGCATTGCTACATTGCCCTTGATAATATTTTCGAAGAGCAACTGGCTCTGGGGACTCTCCTCCACCCCCTCCTCCAGTATTTCCAGAGCCTGCAGAGTATATTCCGATCCATCTTCGGTCATCCTGTCCATGTCAAACAGAACCTCGGAAACAAACTGCCGGTAATAGAAATTATAGGGATGGATTTGTATCAATTTATTCATGTAATCGACATATTCCTGCTGATACTCGGTCAATTTGCTTTCGGGCACGCCTTCAAGACTGTCCCTGATAGCTTTCCACTCGGGCCAATCCGGATGTTCCGGTGTGTTCTGAATGGCCACGTCGAGTAATTCAGACAGACGAGAGGTGTCGCTTCTCCCGACCAGGCTGTCAATTATCATATCATATTCGGAAGCGTAATAACGATGAACCATCATGGCGGTGAATTCACCCCGTGCATATTCGGGATCGCCCATGCCGTCAAAAATGAAGACATCCGTGAGAAGTTCATGAGAGCGGTTAATATTGTATGTAAACGGCTCCGGGCCGGCGGGCGGCGGAGTTACCCCCACAATCACGGTATCCTTGATCTTATAGAGATTCGTCACTCTCTCAAGGTGCCTGTATTGATTCCTGAATCTGATATTTCTGACCGGTTCGCTCAGGCTGGTGAAATAGACAGGGTATTCCATTATGAGCGTATCCCCCTCGGAGGGACTGAATATATTACCGGTGGAGCCCCCGGCCATGAGAGAAGCCTCGATAACTTTTTCGATGGTCAACTGTGCCATTTCAATTAAGCCGACCTGCTGCCCCTCCTGGTTATACCTCGGCCTGGAGCCGAAGTAGGTTCTCGCGCCTATAAATGGATCGGTGTACATCTTCTCGGGGCGCCTTTCAAGACCTCTTTCCGTCCTGATCTCCTTCACCTCGATCTGATCGCTTTCAATTGCCATGGGTGCGCCGAAAACTTCTTTGCAGTGGAGCACATACCAGTCAACATTGGCCAGGGAAAGATTAATAATCTTTACATCTTGTCTGAAGCCATAAGCCTCCTGCAGGGCCCAGAGCGGATAGGTATCATTATCACCTGCCGTGAATAATATGGCGTTAGTGTCGCAGGCCATAAGCATATCACGCCCAAATTGATAAGGCAGCCATTCATTCGACCTGTCATTATAATTATAATTCTCGGCAATGGCGAAGGCCGGTAGAAATATGGTCAACGAAAATAAAAGCGAGACCGGCACAATGAACTTCTGCGTCCCCTTCCTGGACCTCAAATACATCAGAAGCGAATGCAGAAATCCTGCGATCCCGAGGCCGATTGCCCAGCCGAACATGCCGAAGCCATGTGTCCAGAAATAGTCACGATCCCTTACTTCAAGTCTGGCGTTGGGGTCCTCCATCACCTGGGTGCCATCGGCAAAATTCATGTAGAAGGTAATGCCGATAGTACCCGCGAGTACAATCAGGAAGATCATAAGCCCGGATTTCCATCTGGTTTTCATAGCATAGTAAAGTCCCCAGAGGCCGACGAACAACCAGAGAAAGAATATGCCGGAATTCGAATACTGCTTTTCCCAGAAACCCAGCATACCCATACGTGGATAATCGCCGAACTGATTCGCCAGCTCGCCGCGCCTGTCGAACATGCGGGTAATCATATTGCCCTGACCGTATTGCTTCCTGGCCAGGTAGTCGTTCATGCGGGTAAGGGTATCAGGCTTGGTCATATTAATCCGGGGACGATGCTGGGAACGCACAAGAACAGTATACTGAACTGAGAAGGCCAGCGCCATCATAGTAGTGAAAACCATTGCCCATCTCCAGTAATAGCTTTTGGTCTTAAAAGCGACAACCAGAAAGATCGGCAGCCCGATCAGATTAATCCAGACCATCAATTCCATCGAGATATCCATGATTATCAATGATGCAATAGCGAAAACAGCAAAGAGTGACTGCCACAATCGTGAGCCCGTGGAATAGCCGGTGAAAGTCCGAATCACAAATGCGCCCAGGCCGATTACGGCAAACCAGACGAAGGCCTCGGGGGCACGCTGCTTTATGATAAGACTGAGTGCGACAAAGGCCACGAATACGACCATCCAGGTCCAGTCGAAATCCTTTCTGCCCAGGGCGCTGATGATGCAGACCACCAGCCAGATAAATGTAGCCCACAGAAAGTAATCATAGGCGACCAGTAGAACCAGCCCGCATAACATCGAGACCCAGACCCGCGGCTCCTTGAGCAGACGGGGTGATGCCAGAAGCAGGAAGAGAAAGATAGCCGGAACCACAATAAATGCCGCCAGATGTGCTCCTACTCCCAGCATCGCGATAAAAATCATCAGAAATAGATACTTATCGCTGCCGGGCTGTTCGCGCTTTTCGTACCAGACCAGCGAGAGATAGACTGCCACGATTGATGTCAGAAGCGTCAGGCCATAGACCTCGGCCTCCACAGCATTTGTCCACCAGGTTCTCGAAAAAGCCATGAACAGGGCCCCGACAATTCCGCCGATATACATCGGCAGCCTGTCGACAAAGCTCTCTTTTTCTTTTAGCCACCAGCTGATAATCTTGGATACTGTCAGATAGGCGAAACCGGCCGAGAAAGCGGAGGAAAGGACCGATACAAAGGTGATCCTGTGAGCAATATCGTTTCCCAGGAATGACAGCATGGAAAAGACCCGACCGAATATAATAAACAGCGGAGTCCCGGGAGGATGGGCGATGCCGAGTATCCGGGAACATGCGATGAATTCCCCGCAATCCCAGAGAGAAACAGACACAGCCATTGTTCTGAAGTAAACAATAAAAGCTACAAGAGTTACCAATCCGGCCAGGAGCCAGTTCAGTCTGTCTCTATTCGTATTTTCCATCCGATCGATCCTTTCCTAATCTTTCACGAAAATTTACCGATAAGGATATATAAAACAGGACAAAATATCAACTCAAATCTCAATCAGTGGGTAAGTATGTTTGTATGGTGTGCCATATTATTTTTGTTAGGAATTGCAGCTTTTCTCGACAGCCTTTTTAGTTATGGCGACATATTCAGAAAGGTCAACTCGGTTTTATTCATGCTTGTATCCCTGGGCCTTCTGGTGCGCACCACGACCAAGATGAGGATGCGCAGGCTTGAGGGATATCTGGAAAAAATCGATGAGCTCGAGCACAGGATCAATGAGCTGAGGGCTGAGAAAACCAAATCCGCAACTCCCCGTTAGAGATTTAAAAATCGGACAGCTCAGCAGGAATAAATCAGAATTCCTTGGTCCGGAAACTTCTCTATTTTATAAAAGCTGGGATAATCCTGGTTCCTGAATCGAATTGGGTATTCTGCCGAATTTTAAGAACTTTCGATCTTGCGAAGCTGACGGCGGGCATATTCGTAAAGTACCTTGTTGGGGTAATTTTCCAGGATTACGCGGTAGGCTTCACGAGCCTTCTCGTGATCATTGAGATGGTAATAATAAAGATCCCCCAGATATTTCTGCGACTCAGCAGTGTAGAAGCTCTCCTCGAAACTCTCGAGCACACGGTTGAAATATTCAAGTGCCTGCTGGTATTCCTCTTTTTCGTATAAAATCTCGCCTGCCAGGAAGGTCGCCATGGCCGAGAGGTTGGAATTGCCCCGGCCGGACAGGTCGACCAGCTTTGTCAGCGCCGAATCCGCCTCGTTCTGCCAGAGCAGACGTTCTGCGGCGGCATACATATCCAGGTCGATAACACCTGTACCCTGGTTCTCATCGATAATAAGGATCTTCCTGAGACAGTCATTGACGTACATGCTGCGCGGATATAGGCCGGTCAAGTGGTTATATAGTCCCCTGGCATCGGTGAATTCCTGTTTGAAGAACTTAATCTGAGCCCTTTTAAAAAGCAGTTCCTCCTTCATATCATTCTTCAGGCCATTTGTATTAATGGATAGAAAAATGCTGTCGGCGGTATCGAGTTCATTATCGATTATATATGATTCAGCTATCTTAATCTTGACCATCTCCGCCCAGGGCTGCATCTGGGGACTGTTCAAAATTCTGTTGAAATAATAGCGTGCCGAGTCGCTTTGATAGAGTTCCTGCAAAAACAGAATCCCCAGCAAATATTCACCGTCGAACTTCAGTTTTGGAGATGGGCTTGATTCAATTACCTGGTGATAGACAAGCACGGCCGAATCAGGCTGGCCGAGCTGAATCAAAGCCGCCGCCAGGGTAAGCTGAGCTCTTTCCCTGTAGCCCTGTTCGGGGTACTTTTCCAGCAGGTAGCGGCAGGTCCTGGCAGCCATCTCAAATTCGTGGTCGTTTAGAGCTGCTTCCGCAAACCCATACAGGTGCTGACCATTCCTGAAGTGCAGGGAATCGACAATTTTATAATTTTCAAATGCGCTGTCGTACTGTCCTTCCCGGACCAGGAGTTCTGCATAAAATTGATAGGACTGATAGTTGTCGGGATAGCCGGCAATTATATCCCTGAATGCCTGCTTCAATTCCTCGATCTCATCGGCATTGTTAATCAGGAACCTGATCTGTGCCTCACCCGTCCTGTGCATGGCGGTATCATAGACCATGAACCTGAAATACTCTCGGGCGGCGTTGGCATACTGTCTCTGGCGCTGATAGAGGTTTCCAAGTTCGAGGGCAAACTGGGCCGAATCCATTAACCTCTCCCGGCCGTCGAGATAAACCTGGGTCGCCTCGGCATAGTATCCATTGTTCAATAAGGCCTGCGAGATTTCTCTGTAAGCCTGGGACCCGCCTCCGCGCTCCTTCAGGAAAACTTGAAAAACCGAATCGGCAGATTCCATCTTGCCCATCTTAAGAAAGATGTCGGCATAATCCAGGTACAGCCGTCCGCCATTGAGACTGACCTTCTTCTGCATATCCAGAATCTTAAGGGCCTTCTCATAGTCCTTGGCTTCCAGATAAATGCGGTGTGCCGAGGTCAGCAGTTTAAGGTCGGCCGGAAAGCGATCCAGAAGCGGTTCTATCATCTTTATGGCTTCTTCGACACGCCCGAGTTCAGCATATCTCTGGGCCCGCTCTACAGTTCTGGTCTCGGCCGGTGGCAGAGCATTAACGGTGATCGAAAAAACAAATAGAGATATAATAACAAGGAAAAATATATTCTTTTTCAGCATCACTTATCCCGGTCGTTGTTTATAAGAGCTTTGTAATAATCCTTGATCAAGGCTTCGTATTCCGGCGGATAGGCTTCATCAAGGAATTTTTCCAGCCTGGCCCGATAGGCGGACTCCTGCATGCGTTTCTCCAGTTCCAGTTCCGCCGGAGACCTGCGGACAACATCCGCTCCTGTATCCGCCCTGCGTTTTTCGGAATAATCCCGTCTTTCAAGTGAAAGCTGGAAATCGAGCATGCGCGAATAAACGCGTTTCTGTCTTTCCAGTGTAGGACTGCCCACATCACCGGATTCAAGAGCCTCGATAACTTTCTTCATCTCCTCGGCCATCTTATCCAGACGACCGGCGACATCCTTGCGGTCGCCGAACTCGTCGATCATCTCGCTGATCCCCTGCCTCAGGCCCTGCTGCTGAGCTGCCAGGCGGCGCATCGCGTCCTCGCTGGGCTTGCCCGGTTTTTGTCCGGGATTGTCGCACATGCTCTGGGTCTGTTTATTTACCTTCTGCTGTCCCTTGGACAACTTGTTCATTTTCTGGAACATGGATTGATTATTGCTGCAGCTCGAATTGCACTGTGACTGACTGTTTAAGGACTCGATCAATGTCTGCGCTGACTGATTGAGAGAATAGATTCCATCGGACTGGTGACTGGCGGCAGAGCGCCCGTTCTTCTCGGTCAGTGATGATATCGAACTCTCCATCGAATTGCAGACACCCTTCATATACTCGTCCAGGGCGTTCTGGATGAAGACCGATTGCTTGGCAACCTCCTGAAGTTCCTGGCGCAGACGCTCCGCCTCACTTCTCAGATCCTGCTGCTTCTGGGCATACTCCGGCAGTACCTGGGAGTGGGGATTAAGCGGAAGGATCTCGTTGTATAGTGCTTCCTGCTCATCCGAAAGGTAGAGGAGGTCGTCGATCGCCTCGCGCATCTTCTGGGCCATCTCGGCCGACATCTGATTGTTGAATTTCGCCTGGGCATTCTTCATCTGCGCGAGCATATCCTCGATCTTGGCTGAAGCGCTCTGGCCGGAATTAGTGGCCTCCGGCTTTTGCTGGTTCTGCAGGCTCTCAGACATCTCGTTCATATCCATATCGGCGTCAGTGTTTTCCACTGACTGGCAGAATTCCCCTGCATTGGGTTCCATTTCAAGCTGGTTTTCCGCCAGCATTTCACGCAGCCTGGATGCTTCCTCCTTGAGCTGTTTGGTATCGGAGGCGTTCTGGTCTTCCCTGCTCTTGAGATTAGGCAGCTCCGATTCCTCAGACTGCTCGGCTTTTTCGTTTACGGCATTCTGATTCTCGAGAATTTTTTCAGCCATGGCAATCATGGCCTGCATCTTCTGCTCGATCTGGAATCGCTTGAGCTGAGCTATGGAGCGTTCGATATTCTGGATCATCTCCTCGGTGGACATCTCGAAATCCTTCATGGCCTGCTCGAGCTCACTCTTATCCATATTCTCCAATGCCTCCTGAAGCTGTTTCATCGCCTCTTTCATTTCCTCGGTAGCGACCTCATCGAAAAGCTTCTGGAGCTCGTTTAACTTCTGAATCATTTCCAGCGTGAGAAGGTCGTTTTTCTTGGCTTCCTGGTTGAGCTTGTCGAACTGCTCGGCCATTTTTTCCAGGTTATCCATCACCTCCTGCTGTTCCTGCTGCATCTTCTCGATATCTTTTTGTGTTTCCCATTCGGTCTCATCCTGGAACTGGAGGTCCTCACGGAGTTCCTTGGCGCGCTCCTGCAACTGCATCTCCTGCCTGAAAGCCTCGACCATTTCGGAGATCATATCCTCACGCGCCTCCTCGATATCAACGAACATCTCCTCGATGGTAGGATGACGCGCACTATAGGTTCTGGAAACTGCCGACTTGGGGCCGGAAATATTATCATTGTCCCAGACTTCGAAGTAATAATCGACATAGCTGCCGGGATAGAGACCTTTATTGGAGAGATCCCAGTAGAATTCTATCAACTGATCGGTTTTTGATTTGTCAAATTTGAACTCGATCGAATCACTGCTTGCCTCCATCGGCGACAGATGTACAGTGTAATGCAGTACGAGGCGCGAGAAACCATAGTCGTCGGAGAGCGTGGCCGCCAGATCGAAGGCCAGATAATCATCGAGATCGATATTATTTCCAGGCCTGACCACCTCGACCGATGGGTAATTGTCTTCGGTCATATAAATTTTGTACTCGATCGGGTCCGGATTGGTATGACCTATATTGTCGGTAACTTCAAGGTGGTACGAGCCGTTTCCCATGATCTTTAATGTCTTTCCAATCCTGTTATCGTCGATCTGCAGTTCATCACTCTCACCATCTTCATAGACAATTCTGCCCTCCACGACAGGCTTGTTCAATTCTCCCTCTATTTTGACCCTGGTCCCCTTTAAAGCCTGGATTGTGCCGTCATTTTCGTCCAGCACCACCGGCGCAAGGCCGGTATATTTGGGATAGAAATATGTGAGCTTGATATTATTGATACGGGGCTTATCCACAACGCGCACGTTGTATATCTCTGAGATCCTGTCGCCCGCCTCGACATAGTACTGGAAATCATGCCTGATCTCTTTGAAATCATACTTAAAGAGCGAGGTGTCGGGAGCCCCCGCCAGCAAGCCGGACTGAGTCTCAGGAACATTCTCGATTCTATCCTGTTTCTCAATCTCGTCTGAACGCCAGTCATCTGCCAGTTTCCAGTGAATTCTGGCTTTATTGGGGAGCTTACTCCCGAATACAAAGGCATCGATCTCCAGGTCATCAAATTTGAGAATATCGGCATTTTGGGGAGATACCTGCAGATCATATGTCAGTACTCTGGGAATCTCTTTTAACGGATTGGAGAAAACCTCCATTGAAGAATTGAATATACCCGGAGAAAGGAGCCAGAACGCAAATGTCATTATCAGGGTCGCACCGAAATATTTGAAGCCGCTGGACACTTTGCTGGATTGATAGCTTTTTTTGAATTCTATCTGGTCTGACAATTCCTCAGCCTGCCGGATACACTGTTCGATCAGAGCGGGAGAATAATTCTCTTTATTGTTCAAGAGCTTTCGTTCCAACTGCAATGCTGCAATCATCCGATTTTTCAGGTCGGGATACCGTTTCTCGACCAGAAGAGCCAACTCTTCATTTGAGGGTCTTCGGATTATGGGCCAGGCAATAAACCACAGGAAAAGGCCCACACCCGCGGCCATTACCGCCGCCACAAATGCGGTACGGTACCAGGCGGGAAGATAGAACACGGCATGACTCAATGCGGCCAGAAAACTCGCTGCCAGAAAAAGCGACAGCAACAGTAAAAGGCCGTACAAAATTCTTTTTCCAAGGATGTAGCCCCCCAGCCTTTTAAGGCGCGATGTTATAAGCGCAATTCTGTTGTCGTCGGGCATACAATCCTCACTAATTTAAAAGTACCCAGGTTAATATATTGGCTCCCATGCGCAAAGCGGCCTGGCGCTTCTCGGGGGGATCATTATGAACAGATGGATCTTCCCATCCGTCCCCGATATCCGATTCATAGGCGAAAAGTGCCACCAGGCGGTCGTCTAAAAACCATCCGAATGCCTGCGGCGGCTTTTCTTCATGCTTATGTATTTTCGGCAGACCGTTGGAGAAATTGTAATAACAATTGAATATACCATAACTGAAAGGAAGCTCGACCGGATCATTTTCCGGGAAGACCTCTTTCATCGACTCGAAGAAGGACTCTTTCATACCGTAAGAATCGTTGGCAAACAGGAATCCTCCGGCGGAAAGGTATTCCCTTAATCTACCGGCCTCTTCCTCGGAAAAGCGAATCGGGCCATGTCCGGTCAAAAACAGGAAAGGATAATGAAAGAGCTTTTCATCAGTCAGGGTCAACCTTACCTCCTCCGAAGCTATCTCAATCGGACAGTTACGGTTAACAAAATCTATCAGGTTCGGCAGAGCTGATGGTCCCCAGTACCAGTCCCCTCCGCCGAAATATTTTAAGCGGGCAATCTGCACCGCGCTGGGATTATCATCAGCGGTTTGAGCAGAGATAGGGACTGTAAATAGTATCAAAGCCGGAAGTATCGTGCAAAAACAGAATCTGAATGCCTTTGTCATAGTATATTAAACAGCCTTCCGAAGTAAAAGTTTGGAATCAGCCCTGAAAAACCTAAAAGATAAGTAATCTTGTGCTATTTCTATCTATTGTACGCAAAAATACAACTTTGTCAAGTCACTAAATTCTTCAAGATTATCTACTGCATAAAAGCAATTATTCCCCATCTTTTTTACATTCCCGCTAAAGAAATGACCGCAGTCACCAGGAGAGTTGACCTGTTTTCATTTCAGACCGCGGCCATTAATGGGATTTTATCAAACTATCCACAATCACAAACGCCAGGGCTGCTTGTTCATTGCGGTTCAAATCCGATTCAATCCTTTTCAAGTGACTCTGAATCCTTTCAGAACTCTCCGGATTGTTATTCGCCAGTTCCAGCGCTTTCTTCATCTGAGCTTCATTGAAGCAATAGACCGATTCCCCGCCGGAAATGTCGATTGGCTTCATACTCATATAAACAACTCAGGTTTATAATGTTAAGCCTCAAATGACTGCCCGCATCCGCAGGATTTCCGGGCTCTTCTGTTGGCGAAACGAAAACCGGAATTGATAAGATCATCCGAATAATCTATCTCAAGGCCATGGGTGTAAAGCGCACTTTTCATATCCGCAACCACCTTCAGGCCACTATTTTCATACAGGACCACATCATCATCCCCCATTTCGCAGTCGAAACCGGGACGATAGGTCAAACCGGCACATCCGCCTGTAATCACCCTTATCCGCAGAAAGTCATCCGGATCGCCCTTCAGGCTGAGCAATTCGCTCCGAGCCTTCCTGCTAATCTCTATATTCACCGGTACAACTCCTTTCGGTTCTATCCTATTTCACGGGTATATACGGCAAGTATACAGGATTATATTTATCCTGTATATATTAATACCGATTTCCCCTGAAAGTTCCGGAAAACTGGCGCTGATTGCTAATTCAACGGGGTGAAACTCAGCCCAGGGCGACATCGAGGGTCATCATCACCGCAAAACCCAGGATTACACCAGCCGTAGCGGCATGGGAGTGTTCCCTGCTGGCCTCCGGCACCAGCTCCTCAACCACCACGAAGATCATAGCGCCGGCTGCAAACGCCAGAGCATACGGCAGAAGCGGCTTTGCGATCAAGACCAGGGCAGCGCCCATTACGCCCGCTACAGGCTCGACCACACCTGACAACTGTCCATAGAAAAAGCTCTTCAGGCGGGATCTCTGTTCTCTTCTCAATGGCAGGGAGACTGCCGCGCCCTCAGGGAAATTCTGGATGCCTATTCCTAGAGCCAGTGCCACCGCTCCGGCAATTGTGGCTTCCTCGAGTCCGGCGGCAGCAGCTCCAAAGGCTACCCCCACCGCAAGCCCTTCGGGGAAATTATGGAGCGTGATAGCAAGGATGAGCAGTGTTGTTCTCCGCCAGGTTGTGCTAATTCCTTCATATTCATCATTATACATGGCGTGAAGATGCGGTAGCACCATGTCGATCAGGCGTAGGCATATGGCGCCCAAAATAAAGCCGACAAGTGCAGGCACATATGCGGGTACGGATTTACCTTCCGACATTGCAATTGCAGGAGCCAGCAGTGACCAGTAGCTGGCGGCTATCATCACGCCCGCGGCAAATCCAAGCATGCCATCCAGAGTCTTGCGACTGAACTCTCCTTTAAAAAAGACCGTAGCGGACCCGGCGGCGGTCATAAAATAAGTGAATAATGTTCCGACCAGCGCCTGGACAATTGGATGTAAGCCTTCGAAAAAATGTATTATATTCATTATATATTTACGTTTTTCTTCTACTCCAGCTTCAACTCAATCTAGAGACCTCCAGCATTGACTCAGTAACTCGATGAATCCAGTTTTACTTTGCCCCGGAATATCCAGTATATGCTGCTGGTATATGCGATCACCAGAGGCATACCCAGTATCGCGATAATCAGCATGATCTTCAAAGTTTTGGCTGAAGAGGCCGCATTATATATGGTCAGGCTGTTGGCTGCCAAGGGATTAGACATAATAAGATCTGGATACATGCCGATTCCAAAGAGCGCCAGAAGGGCAGCCATGGCCGCACAGGAGGAAAGGAAGGCCCTGAATTCCCGGCCGTGATGAATCTCCCGCGGGATATTCGCAATCGCCAGCGCATTTAAGAGCGGGATTACCATCAAGGGCGGAAAAGCCTTCAAATTATCGGACATGTGAGGGACATAAAGCAGCGTGGCCATGGTTGTCAGTATATAACATATTATAAAGAAGATTATAGTTGGATTAACCCATGCCCTGATCTTGCTCTGTAGTTCACCCTCAGTTTTCATCAGGAGGTATATGGCCCCATGCATCATGAATAAAGCCACGGTGGTGATACCGACAAGAAGTGCATAGGGATGCAGAAGGCGGATGAATCTGCCGGCGTACTCAAAATCCCCATCGAGCGGAATCCCCCAGGCTATGTTCCCCAGCGCGATGCCGATCAGGAGGCTCGACAGGATACTGGAAAAGCTGAAGCTTATATCCCAGAATTGGCGCCAGGTTGTGCTTTCCCTCTTGCTTCTAAAATCAATCGCCACGGCCCTGAAGATCAACCCCAGCAGGAGCAGCATAATTGCCATATAAAAGCCCGAGAATGCGGTGGCATAGACTTCCGGAAATGCCGCAAAGAGCGCACCCCCGCCGGTCACCAGCCAGACCTCATTACCATCCCAGACCGGGCCGATGGCGTTAAGCATGATGCGTCTTTCTTTATCGGTACTGGTAAACAGATGTAATGCGCCGGTGCCCAGATCAAAGCCGTCCAGAATGGCGTATCCCGTAAAAAGCACACCCACAAGAATAAACCAGATTGTATTGAGATCGAGACTCATGCCATATGCCCCTCTTTAAGTTCGTACTTCTCCGGCCCGCCCTTGATCTTCTCATTCAAAAGAAATATAAACAGGGCAAACAGAAGAATATATATCAAGGTAAACATAATCAGCGAAAGCAGGACCTGGCCGGAGCCGACACTGGCGGAAAGGCCGTCCTTGGTCCGTAGCAGCCCATAGACAATCCAGGGCTGCCGCCCGACTTCAGCAGTGAACCATCCCATCTGATTCGCAATTTGCGGCAGCACCACCGAAAAAACCATGACGTATAAGAACCACCGTGATTCGAACAGCGACCCTGTTTTCCATTTAAAAGCTGCTATCAGCGCCAGAAGTATTAAGAGCATGCCAATCGCCACCATGATATGATAACTCTGAAAGACAAGATTGACCGGGGGCCGATCTTCGGGCTCAAACGCATTCAATCCGGTTACCGGCTCTGCCGGGTCCCAGGAAATTAAGAAACTCAACAGGCCCGGGATTTCAATGCCCGTTACTTTTTCCTCGCCTTCGTCCACCCACCCGAACAGATACAGCCCGGCAGGAGCGCTTTCCGGGTAATGGGCCTCCATAGCGGCCAGCTTGGCAGGCTGATGTTCGGCCACCATATTGGCGCTGGAATGGCCGGTCACAAGTTGAAGAATAGACGCTATGAGTGCGATCACGATGCCGATTTTCATCGACCCTCTGGCAAAATCCTTGTGCTTGTTTTTCAACAGATAGAAAGCGCTGACGCTCAGCACAAAAAAGGCTGCGGCCTGCCATGCACCCATGTAGACATGGCTGATGCGATCCAGAAAGGATGGATTGAAAACCACCTGCCAGAAATCCACAATCTCGGCCCTAGCATTTTCGCCCGTTCCCACTATATGATGCCCGGCGGGCGTCTGCTGCCACGAGTTGGCAACCACGATCCAGATGGCTGAGAAATGTGCTCCGAAAGCAACCAGGATAGTCGAGATGAAATGGGTGGTCGGCTTGACCTTGTCCCATCCGAAAACGAGTATGGCCAGAAAACCGGATTCGAGAAAAAACGCGAAGATGCCCTCGGCCGCGAGCGCGCTGCCGAAAACATCGCCGACAAAGCGGGAATAGGTGCCCCAGTTTGTGCCAAATTGAAATTCCATCACAATCCCGGTAGCCACCCCGAGAGCGAAGATTAAAGCGAAAATCTTTACCCAAAAGCGGGTCATGCTGTGGTACATCTGGTTCTTTGTCTTGAGGTAGGCACCTTCCATGATAACCAGAAAAAGGCCGAGCCCTATACTCAAAACAGGGAAAAGATAATGGAAGCCAATCGTGAAGCCGAATTGAATGCGCGATAAAATTTCCAGATCCATCAGCCGGGCACTCCCCCAGATTGCAGCGCTGATCTCATTTCCAAGCGCCTGTTAGTCCCACACGTAAATTTTAATAATGTTTAGAAATTTGGTCAAGCCAAATTATTCTCACTGCAGTCCACCGCAGTTCGATTATTCCATATTAGTTGAATACGCAGTGTGGAAACCCTCTGGCGGGAATATTTAAACCAGATTATATGGTTGGCAATTCTAAAATTCCCAGTTGCCTTCAACCACCTCAAATGGCCGGCATCCTTTCTCGACAAAGCCCTTAAGAGCCAGCATATATGCGTGCCAACCCTGATAGTAGTCCTTGTTATAACGGCCGCGCTTGAAACCCTCATGAGTGAGCCGCACACGTGTGCCATTCTCATCAGGCGTCAACTCCCATACAGCCTGACTGCCTCCATCGGGATCATAAAACCAGCTGTATCCAAGCCGCCGATTATCCTCCAGCTGGGTGATTTTTATCGGACCTATCTGCTTGCCGTCACTGCTGCGCCAGCCGACATCATAGACACCCCCGATTTGCGGATCTACTTCCCGGATCGTATCGGTAAACCACAGGGAGAGAGAATTCTTGTCGATCAGGGCCTTGAAAACTGCCTCCGGGGAACTCTCAATCTTAATTTCGCGCTCGATCTTCTCATCAGTTATATCGGTCAGGTAATTCAAGCGGTGGCCGGCCATTCCGGTCTCGACCAGATGTACGAGGTTGGAAAGCGAGACTATCAGGGCATCCATCATCAAGGATTCACGCGGTATATCTCGATGAGTCAAAAGCAGGGAGGTCCTATCCTGCTCTGCAGTAAGCTGAAATTCCATACTGGTCGGACTGCCATTCAGACTGAAAGAGAATTTGAAAAGGGCGGGCGGATTATATTCTTCTATTACGGCAATTCCTGCTTTCTCGATGAAAGTGGACATGAAGGAATGCGGGCCGCCAAAGACAAATCCGCCTCCCACCCGCTGTTCGATTTCAGCCTCGTCGCAAAACCACCGGCACAAAAGACCGGGGTCTGTCAGATGCTTGAATACAACACTATCAGGAGCGTTGATTACCACTTTGAGGCCAATAGTGCCTTTGGCAAACATACCACCCTCCTTGAAATTAAGTTTTATTGATTTACTATAATATAACAGTGTTTTTGAAAAAAAGCCCGTAAAAAAAGCCCTCCTGCCGGAGGGCCTTAATACACATTCAATTTATTTAAACCGTTTGGGTGAGCGGTTCTCCCATACGACAATCAAGGGCGAAGCCATGAAAACAGATGAGTAGGTACCGACTATGATACCCAGCATCAGTGTCAGCGAGAAATCTCGAAGTATTTCTCCGCCGAAGATAAATAATATTGCCACCACAGAAAATGTTGTAATTGAGGTTACCAGAGTGCGGCTTAAAACCTCATTGATCGAAAGATTAACCGTCGAAACAAAATCTCCCTTTCTACGGAAGGTTTTAAGATTCTCCCTGATCCTGTCGAAAACCACCACAGTATCCGTCAGGGAATATCCGGCCAGGGTCAGCAGCGCTGTAACCATAAGTATGGAGACTTCCCGCCCCATCAGGAACAATATACCCAGCACCAGCAGCACATCATGGAAAGTCGTAAATGTTGCAGCTACGCCGAAGCGGAAATCGAACCTGATCCAGATGTAGATCAATATCCCCAGGATTGTTGCCAGCACCATCCAGCCCGCAGAGCTCTTCAGCGCACGCCCGATAGATGGGTCCGTGATGCTGGAGGATATTCTGTGGAAAGGATTATCGGGAAATTCGGTTGCCAATATTGACATAATTTTGTCGGCAATAATCTCTGAGGTGTTAAGCTCAGCAACCATCAAACTGTCCCCTCTTTCGGTTTGGGCCTCCGCCGCCACCTCGGAAACATCAATCATGCCGGATTTGAGCTTAATCAGGAATGCCAGCGTATCACCCACATGCACAGTCTGAATCCGGGCCTTGGCCAGACCCTCGGTTGCAAGAGCTGATCGAAGCTCTTCAGTTGTCATCGGTTCCTCAAATACGCCTGTAATCTCAGCGCCACCCGAGAAGTCGATGCTGAAATTGGCCCGGCCCAGCACAATCATAATGAAGGCGGCAATCCCTATCAGAAGGAGTATACCGGAAACAGTAAAAGAATATTTTCTTTTGCTGATAAAATCTATACTTGTCTTACCTATTATTCTGAACATCGCGCATACTCCTCCTAAATACTCAGCTTCCTGTAGGTTTTTCTGAATTCGAATATCGTACGAGTAACAACCAGAGCCGAGAAGAGTGAGATCAATATACCGATCATCAGAGTCACGGCAAAACCTTTAACCGGCCCGGAACCGAGGGAATTCAGAATTATGGCAACGATCAAGGTGGTTATATTTGAGTCAACAATGGCCACAGCGGCACGGCTGTAACCGGCGTCAATGGAGGCGCGTACAGTCTTGCCGGTGCGCAGCTCCTCTCTTACTCTTTCAAATATGAGTACCGCGGCATCGACTGAAATACCCACCAAAAGCACGATACCCGCCACCCCGGGCACAGTTAACGCCACCGAGACGTTGGGCATCCGATTAAGCATGGCCAGCACACCCATCAAAACGAACAGGTTGAATACCAGTGCGATAACCGCTACAATACCTGACGCGCGGTAATAGAAAATCATGAAGAGTGCGACCAGGGCCAGCCCCAAAAGCGAGGCTGTGATGCCGTTCCGGATTGAGTCCCGTCCCAGAGATGGTCCCACGATAACGTCCTCACGGATGATCAGCCTGGTCGGCAGGGCACCGGATTTAAGCACATTGGAGAGCTGCACAGCATCCTTGTAGCTCGCTCCCGAACGCATTGTGATCTTACCGCTGGTGGTAATCTGGTTCTCGATCGTGGGGGCCGACTCAACCCGGCCATCAAGGATGATCGCCAGCGGTTTCTGGAGGTTGTTTCCTGTTACGCTTCCCCAGCGGGCGCGGTAATTCGATTTAACATTAAACAGGACCTCGGGACGTCTGAATTGATCCGTGCTGGGGGTAATCCCTTCCAGCGATTCCCCTGTAAATTCGACACGCTTTTTGACAAGGTAAAGTTTATCGTACAAGACCCCATTATAATCCACAGGGCCGGTCGAGAATAAAAATTCAGAACCCGACGGTATCACTTCCTGGACCTCGGGGTGGCGCAAAATCATCTGTATTTTTTCCTTGCTGGCACCCCTGATATAGAAGGCCGATCTTTCTGCAGGCATTAAATAAGCTGATAGCGAGGTCTCCCCTTCGAGAGCCTGATCCAGGTCCACCACCGCGGTATCACCGATGGGAACCTTGGCTTCTTCCTCTTCAGCCATGGCAGTCTCTTGTTCGCCCTCTTCAACCTCTCCGGTATCCGCCATTTCGGCGGTTTCTTCTTCAGCTTCGGCTTCTTCTGAAACGGCGGTATCTGTTTCCACCGCCGCAGTATCGGTCAGCTCCTGGGCAGTATCCAAATCGGTTCCGAACTCGGCGGCCATAACAGCGTCAATTTTTTCGACGGTTTGGTCAGTGACAGTCGGTGTTTCCAGAAAGCGGAATTCGAGTTTCGCAATCTGGGAGATCTGTTTCTTGGCATCCGCCACCGAAATTGAATCTATACCTGGAATTTCGACCACGATTTGATTATTCTTGCGCTTACGAATTTCAGGCTCGATCGTGCCCATACCGTAGATACGGTTGGAGATAATTGTCAGAGCCTGGTCGGCCGCATTTGACGCCCCGGCACTTGACAGGTCCGCAACATCAGGTTCCAGCACAAGCCTCAGGCCGCCCTGAAGATCAAGGCCCAGCTTAATTGACTGGCGGACCAGGCTGACGTAGCCCTCCGGGTCGGTTCTTCGCATCGCGGCCTTCTCTTCCTCACTCATGATCAAAAGTCGAATGCTGGGGAGCAGGAAGAAAAACGACGCAATCAGAATGACCGCAATAGCCACAATTCTTACCGTTTCAGTTCTTCGCATTCAGATGCATTCCTCCTCACTAAGTCAATATAGAAAATTAGTTTGACAATATAGTATGAATTCGGATGATGTCAACGAAAATATGACATATTAGAATTCCCGTACTTTCATACAAGATAAAGGGTTTTACGGCAATATCTTAGTAAAATTATCTCATTTTTAATTGAAACTTTTCATAATTTCAGACGAACAATAGTTCGATTATAGTAACAGGGGTGATTTATGCCTGGAACCTGGGATTTTATTTGACTATTATACTTATGCAGGCTAATTTAAACAGCTTTGGGAACAGGATTGACCCGGGAGAAAATGAATGCTGAATAAAATAATTCTACTTGTCTTTGCTCTGTTAGTTATTGTATCGGGCATATACGCTCTAAGAGACGATAAGGAATACACCACATCCTCAGATGAAGCGCACCAGCTTTTTCTTGAATCAGAGGACCTCGTGTATAAACTTTATTTTATGGAATCCAACGACAAACTTCATCAGGCCCTGGAGCTCGACTCAAATTTCGCCATGGCCCTGATTACCTTGGCTCAACGCAATCATATGTACGGCCATACTGAAAAGCGCGATGAACTTGTGGAACGCGCCATGGCCCAATATGACAGGCTTAAAGACCATGAAAAGGCCTATATCGATATCGTCAGGAGTTCTTTCGGAAATGATCCGGAAGAAGTGCACAGCTTGATCAAGAAATATGTGGAAAGATTCCCCGACCGTGTTGAAGGCCATAACTTTCTGGCCATAAGCTACTGGGAGAGAGGGGAAATCAAGCAGGCAATCGAGGAGTATGAAAAGCTGCTGGAAATTGATCCCGATTTTACACCGGCCTACAATCATCTTGGATATCTGGAGTACAGCAACGGCAATTTCAACAAGGCCCTGCGCCATTTCGATAAATATTTGCAGCTCTTGCCGGACCAGGCCAATCCGCACGATTCCAGGGGCGAAATTTTGATGGCGGTGGGACGTTATGACGAGGCCCTGGATGAATTCAAAACTGCCTACCAGATAGAGCCGCAGTTTGATTTTGTGTTATATCATATGGCCGAGGCTTACATGGCCAAGGGTATGTATTCCAAGGCCGATCAGATCTTCCGGAAAATCAAGGACCTTACCCGCGAGACTCAGGACAGTTTGAATTTGATGGTAAATAAAGGACGTTCATATTGGAGAAGATGGGATCCCGAGATGGCCAGAACAATGGCCGATTCGCTTTATCGATTTGCCGAGAAAAGAGAAACCGTGGATGCAGCCCGCTTCTGGGGAGATATGATTCACGGCTTCGCTTATCTGCTGGAAGATGATTATGATAAGGCAGAAGAATACTTAAATAATGCCAGGAAATTCACCGGCGATTCCGGTGAAAAAAACGACCTCGAATCATCCGTAAATTACGTCGGCTGGGTCGAATTACTTCAGGCTTATATTAGTATGGGCCGCGAGAATTACGAAGATGTGCTGGTGCTGGAAGATCTGCTGGATAACCGGCAGTTCTGGCGTCCGGACCAGAAAATTGACACCAGAAATATACTCGCTCAGGCCTATTTAAAACTGGGCCAGAAAGATAAAGCTTTCAGCCTGGTGCAGGAGAACCTGGACTTAAATCCAAATCATTCATACACACTAATAACTCTGGCACGGCTTTATGAATGGGACGGCCAGACTGAAAAAGCTGTCGAGACACTTCGGAATATTCTGACCGGTGTTTATGCCAATGCCGACCAGGATACCCCCAGAATCGAGAAACTTCAGGAAAAGCTGGCGGAATTAAGCCCGCAGGCTGCCGGGCTTTGATATTCGATCATCACAAGAATGCCGTCAATACCAAATCCGGGAACTATTCTCGATTTCTGATTGTACATACATAAATATATTTACAAACCGGTGAATTTGATTATCTTATCCGCCTTATGCTGAAGAAACTGCCCGTACAGATAGTAATACTGCTTCTTGCCGGATTGATTCTGGGAGTCGCCAACAATCTTCTTTCACCCAATGGGATTCCATGGGTTCAGGAATACCGCGATCCATCTACTATATCGCAAGCCGACACAGAATGGATGCCGTATTCATGGGAACCGTCAACCGACTCCGCTTTTGACCTGCTTAACACCGAAATGGCATACATGAGATTTATAAATCAGGATGCCTTGTTTATCGACGCGCGTTCAAGCGAGGAATATGCCGAGGGCCATATAGCCGGAGCGATCAACATAGATTTCGAATTCGCTGATGACCGGACATTCGAAATGCAGATGGATTCTTTGAGAAGATCCGCCGATCCGGGATATCCGATTGTTACTTACTGCTCGGGGACAGAATGCGACGTTTCACTGCATCTTGCCCGCTACCTGAAAGATACCGAAGGATTCGAAAACATCTCGATATTTTTCGGAGGCTGGAATTTCTGGACAGAAAATGACCTGCCGATTGAAGCCGATGTTAAACCGGAGGGGGCAGCAGCAGAATGAAAGCGCTCATCAAAAATAGATGGATCACCTTTGCGGCACGGATTATCATCGCTTTCGTCTTTCTCTTTGCGGCTTTCGACAAGTTCGTCTATCCCCGTAATTTTGTAGGTGATATCGGAGCATACAAAATTGTTCCGTCAAGCCTTCTGAACCTTACGGCAATACTGCTTCCCGGTGTCGAAGTGATCATCGGCCTGGCGCTGCTGTTCGGTTTCATGACCAGGGGTGCGGCGGCCATTATGACCGGCCTGATGGTAATATTTATCGGAGCCTTTGCTTTCAGCAATCTGCTTGGAATCGAGCTGTTCGACTGTGGATGCTTCCCTGTCCATCAGGAGCCGAACCTTTTCTACATTTTTGGACGAGATATTATCTTCCTCGCCCTGGCACTCGTGGCATTACTGGGAAGACATAAATACACTCTTGATGATGCTATAGGCCATACCAAAAATCAATAGCCGCCTATTCCTTCAGCGTAAATCTCCAGTGGCAGAATTTCTCGCCGTCGTATTCATCAGGAACGCATCGTACACATTCAGTCTCAATCCGTGAATCGATAGCCTCTGCAAAGGTGGTGTATTCCACAATACCGACATCCTTGCACGGAAAGAGCGGCATATTCTTTCTCTGACGAGCCGACTGCACCCGGCAATTAATCATCTTGAGCTCAAGGGTATTCTCAGAGACACGTTTAATCGACTGCTCGTTTATGAAAGCATAAAGCCTGAATTTCAATGCCTCTGCCAGTCCCTCAAGCCCGGAATTTTCTGAAAGATTCAGGAATTTCTTTATTCGTTTAGCTTCAATCGGCGAGAACCGTCCCCAGGCCTGGGCATCGAGCTTCATCGCCTTCTCGATATCGAACTCTCTCTCCACCGCCTGAAACCAGAGCCCGTCATGCGCCAGCCACCTTTTGGCAAAGCATGATAAAAGCTCCAGCAGGTCCTCCCGTTCAAGCATATCTGTCTGCGGAAATTTGCTCACTTAGTACCTCCCAAATGCTGCGTTTACTTTGATGAATAATCGACTGGGCGCTGGCGGATGATCGGAATCGAATAGCGCATCAGCATCTCTTCACCAGCATACACCTCAAGCGTGACCGAGCCATTGACAGTACTCATATTACTCATCGGAATGAATTCAAATTCGAGTTCGCTTTTCTTACCGGGTTTGATCCTACCCTCTTTCAGCTTCGGCTGTCCCAGATCATCCGTATAATCCACAATCTTGACCGTCAAATCCTTATCGCTGTTGTTGACAAGCTCAACTTCGGCAACTCCCTCTGCTTCAGTATCGGGCGGGGTATACTTTATGCTCCTCGGTTCGGCCGTAAGATCGGGAGTCTTCATAGTGGGCGATTCAACATAGGCCTTGATAGAAAGCGGGAAAAGCCCTCGCGGCTCCATATCAGTTGTTATATTCACCCCTTTTTGAGTCTTTCCCGAGGCCCTGCCGGTTGAAAAAGTCACAGGCATAATGGTGGAATCATTGACCTCCAAAACTCTCTTGCCGACCGGTGCGGTTGTGCAGGCACATCCGGCTTTTATATCCAGTATTCTAAGGGTATCATGGCCAACATTCTTGAGCACAAAATCATGCACTACTTTGGCCTCACGAGGAACGATACCAAAATCAAAAACACGCTCTCTCAGGTCAAGTCGTCCGGACTTCCGGTCGCTCTGTGCAAATAAAATATTGAAGGTGAGCAGGAACCCGAAGAAAACCGCTATGCATAAATTAAGCTTTTTCATCATCACAATCCTCATCTTTAAGCCGTTTAATGTAATTGAATTTATACGTTCATGACGATAGTTCGATCCGAAATTTAATAAGAATGCAGAATATAGCCCAAAAGCACGAGTCCGTCAAATCTATTATTTTTTAGTGTCTCCAAAATATTGTTGATTATCTTGATCTATGATATTAAAATTTGTCAAACAGTGATCTCCATTACTCTTAAACTGAGACCAATCGAGCAATGCCAGGAAAAAAAGGCAAATCTAAAAAAAGGAAATCCCCTAAAGCTGGTAAGACTGGCGGTACACCCAAACCCGGCAAAGCCAATCGGCCGGGTAAGATTCCTCCTGACAAAAAAGGCCCGTCGTCAGGAAAGATTCCGCCTGATAAACAGAAACCCGATGAGGAAAAGGATTTAATTCCCCAGGAGGAAACCCAGGAGCAGAAACCGGACGAGGCCGAAGACATCCTGAAAACAGACAAGGAAAAAGAACAACCCGAGAGGCCGTTTCCGCTTGATGATGAAGAAAAAGGCCCCAACCGGCCTGAGGAAACCGAGGACCTGGTCAAGCAAAAGGCATCTACCGGAGAAGAAAAAGAGCAGGTCGAGGACAAGACTGGAGAGCCGCCGGATAAGCCGGAGGAAGAGGAAACTCCCGAAAAGGAAGTCCCGGAGCAGCCCGACGCAGAAGAAGAGAAGTCTCCGGTCGAGGAAGTCAAAGAAGAAATAGATGCCGCCTGGGATGAGATCAAGGAAATCAAGAGCAAGGTCGAGGATGCCAGGAAACAGGCGCTGGAGAATCTGCCGCCTGAGGTCAAGCAGCTCTGGGAGGAGAACAAGGCCAGGCTCGAGGAATTAGACGGCGGTATTATTGATAACCTTCGGCAGGCCTATGAGGATGCCCGCGATCTGTGTGCCGACTGGGAGGCGGCCGGGAATGATGTTGGCGGCGCAGTCGACGAAGCCGAGGAGACATTCGATCTCGCCCTGGAGGCCTTCGATAAAGGTCGGGAGGCGATTGAAACCGCCAGCGGGTATATAGAAGACGGCACCATATTGGATAAGCTGGGTGAGGTCTGGAGCCTTGTGCAGGAAGCCAAAGATAAGGGCATGGAGGCCAGGAACAAGGCTGAATCCGCCTGGCAGAAGATTCAGGACGCCCATGAACACTGCTCGGGGGATGAAGAAGGCAAAGAAAAGCAAGCCGAAGAAGAAGAAACCGCGGAGGAAAGCCGAGCCGAGGAATCTGAAGAAGAAGAGGCAATGGACGAAGAAGAAGCTGAAGATGAGACCGAAGAAGAGCAGCAGCCGGAATTTGCAGTAGCTCCCAACCTGACTAATACGATTGTACTGGAGGGAATATCCCCCGGCGAAGAAGATGAGGAAGAAGAGGAAATAGAGCCGGGCGAGGTACGTGTGATAGAAATTGCAGACGTTCAATTCAGGACCAACAGCGCGGTGCCGGCGCCGCTTGAGACTCCTGCTGCCGTGGGAGGGCGGGTTCCAGCCCTCCAGGCAATACGCTTGAGCTACCTCTTTGCAGAGCAGAATAACCAGCATCAACTATTGATAGCCGGACATACCGACACAACCGCCACGGCCAGGTTCAATTTCGAGTTATCGGCTTACCGCGCAAAATCGATCCATGCCCTGACCGCCGGGGATGTCGAGGAATGGCGCGAGGCAGTAATAGCCAAAAATACAGTTGAGGACCGTCAATCTATATTGAAGTATTTTCACGGTTACGAGGGAATCAGTTCCGATCCCGGCCCGATTGATGGCGTCGAGGGACAACATACCCGCAACGCTACGGTCGGATTTCAAAGAGGATATAACAGAATTTTCAATGACCAGATTACTGTAGATGGCGTCTGGGGAAATCAAACCTGGGGCGCGGTTTTCTCGTTCTATGAAAGATTGCTGGCGGATAGCCTCGGCCGGGAACGTGAGACCCTGGCACATTACCGCGGACAATTGACCTGGTATCCCTCGCGCCGGATATGTGCCTGCGGTGAATCGATCCCCCGGGATCATCCGGGAGCGGATGAATACAGGAGCCGGTCCAACCGGAGGGTCGAGATTCTATTCTTAAGCCCGGAGGCAGAAATTGAGTTTACATGTTGCACCGAGGAGGGTCCGTTTGCGGAGGAGGTCTGCGATCGGGATACATGTCCTCTCTATGGCCTTAACGAAAACCAGCAACCGGCACATAATTTCAGCAATATAACTGAAGAGGGATTGATCAATACTGCAAATATAAAGGTCTTCCTGAGAGATGTCTTCGGGAAACCTCTATCCAATTTTGGATATACCCTCAGGTATCTGGGCGGAGAGCGTGAGGGCAGAACCAACGATCAGGGATTGCTGGTGGAGGAAGATGTTCCTGAGGGTGAGGTCAGGATCCAACTTGAAAATGGACTGTATGCCAACTTTGAAGATGATGATGCCGGCGAGGAGGTCCTGGATACATTCGGGGATGAGGAGCGTCCTCCGTCGGGAGGTGAGGGATCATGATAGTGTCCTGCGACGACTGCAGCTGGGGCGAATGTGTGGACGTGGCGCCGTTCGAATGTCCTGAGTGCGGCAGTACCAGCCTTACGGTGGAAGCCGATGTGCCCCTGCCGGAGGAGGCCAGAACCGAGGATGGGGCAGTTGCTGTTGTACGGCAGGATACCGTTTTTCCAACCGCATACCCGGCCCCGCAGAGCTACGCTCAACGAGCTAATGAGATGAGCGCCCAGGATTGCCTGCAGGAACTGGCGGATATGGGCGTTGATTTTGACTGGGTGACGCGGGCTCCGATACCGGACGCAATCATCCTCCCCAGGCCAATCTGGATTCAGGGTATACTTCTGAAATATAACGCGAGCTGCAGGCCGGAGCGCAACTGGGAGCCTTCCCAAGCGCCCGCCGGGGAACGGGAGCCGTTCGATCTATCCGCGGGCCCGCAGCGAGGCGGAAGACGCGGGCGTGTAATCGATGTCAAGGCGGCACTGGCAATGGCACGATTCTTCAGGTACCTGCGGGATCTGAACGTGAAGCAGGTAGATCACGCCGGCATCTTTCCCGGCCGGGGTGATATCAACCGTCCTCGGCCCAATGTGCCTCATGTCTGGGGCAAGGCGATCGACTTCTGCTGGTTTTATGTCAGCGACGGCAGCCGTCACGAGGTTGCCGGCTTCAGGGGCATTCCCATGGCGCAGGCCCAGGCGGGCCATAACTGCCCGGACTGGGGAATCCTGGAGGATGTTCCGCGTACCCCCAAGGAGAGATTCCTGCGCAATCTCGATACCGAATTGAGGCGGCACTGGACACTGGTTTTAAGTCCGGATGATACCTCACGCGGAGTCGGTTCGGGAAACCATACCACACATTTCCATGTTGATGTTCATGAATACCGGAGTTATTGACGGCTCTGGCAGGTTTCAATAAAAAGCAGGGAGGCGAAATGTTTGAAGGCTTTTCAATTAAATCGAGCATCTATGTCTTTTCAATAATTATAATAATAGCATCTCTCATCGCCGGCTGTGGTTCAGAGGATGAGCCTATCCAAAATATGACTGAGCCGTTATCATCAGATGAATTCAGTACAGCCTATGACAGCGGTCAACTGGACAGAATTTATTACCTGACCGATGAGCAGGCCGAGAAACTATCTGGATTTCATGGAAACTACCTTGATCTGATCAACCTCCAGCACCTCACAGTCGAGCAGGCCTCCAGCCTGGCAGAATTCAAAGGCAAGGGGCTGGATCTTTCCAGGCTGGATACCATTTCTGCGGACCTGGCCGATGAACTTGCAAAATCCAAAGCATACCGTTTATATCTCAATGGTTTAAAAGGTATTTCGCCTGCCGTGGCTGCAGAACTGGCAGATTTCGAGGGCTATGAATTGTTTTTGAACGGTCTTACCTCGCTGGGGGCGGAGCAGGCCGCATCACTGGCGGGCTATGACGGTAAGTCACTTTACCTTAATGGTTTAAAAAGTGTCAACGATGATGAGGCGCAGGCCCTGTCGCAGTCTCAAGCCATGTACCTCACTCTGGATGGACTAAAATCCCCCGGCGACCGTCAGGTTACGGTGCTGTCTGAATTCAGGGGACAGGGTCTGTCCATGAATGGCCTTGAGGAAACCACTGATGCTCAGGCAGGACATTTGGCGTCGTTTGGGGGAACCGAACTCTTCCTGAATGGCTTAAAGCACATTAATGCAATCCAGGCCGAAGCATTAGCTGATTTTGGCGGTGATCAGCTCTATTTGGTGGGACTCGAATCCCTCACAGAGGAACAGGCAAAAAATCTGGCCGGATTCGAAGGCGAGCTTTTTGTCGATAACCTCGATCCCCAATCTATGGCCCTGTATCAAAAATATAGAGGACCGGGGACCAGGTAATCTGCCAAGAACATCTCAACCGGATATTGTGAAAAAAATATCTAAATGCATCCAAATCAACAAATATTGGTTTGACTATTCAGGTTATTTTCTTATATTCTTCACTTAAAGTTTAGCGAATCCGTTTGGATTATTCGTATATTTGTAGATGGCAGTAATATATATACTTTAGCACTCTGATAAGGATTTGAGTCACAGCTTAAGCGAGGGTTTCATGTCAGTAATTCAGATTCTGATTTATGCAGCAGTTTTGGTTTTTCTTGTGACAAATATCACAAGATTCATACGAATGGCATCCACACCAATACATCTCCGCTGGGAATTGTATCCGGTCGCCCATGATGTCAAACGCTTCAAATACGGTGGGTCATTTCTGGAAGAATCCGACTGGTACACCAAGAAATTACACAAATCGATGCTGGGAGAGATCCGGGTCATGCTTCCGGAAATATTTCTCCTGAAAGGAGTCTGGGAGTATAATCGCAGCCTCTGGCTCTGGTCGTTCACATTCCATATCGGGCTCTACCTGCTTACTGCGCTGATCTTCGTTTTGATCCTGGGCGGGATCATTATTGGACCAAATATTTTTAATGTCGAGGCGGGTTATGGCTCGCTGTCCACGATTGGACAGATCATTCACAGTCTCAGCTATGCCATGTTAATCGCCGGCTGTGCGATCGGGACGATAGGAACTCTGGGGCTGATTATAAAGCGCTCCACTGACAGGGAGATGTCCTCCAGTTCAAGTTTCGGATCATATTTTAATCTATTTTTCATAGCCGCCATATTCATCTCTGGCCTCGTCTTCCTTTTCTCTGGCAGCGCGGTGGATAAATTGATAAAATGCTATTACAGCTTGATAACCTTCCAGCCGATGCCGAATCTGGGCGCTGCTTTTGCGGTGCATGCAGTTATCAGCGGGCTGTTTATTCTCTATCTACCCTTCACCCACATGACCCACTTTTTCATGAAATATTTCACTTATCACAAGGTTCGCTGGGAAGACACTCCCAACATTCGCGGCAGCAAGCTCGAAAAGAAAATACAGGAACAGCTTTCTTACCCGGTGACATGGTCGGCTCCCCATATTAACGCCGACGGTAAGAAAAATTGGGCCGACATTGCTACCGAGGAGGTCAAGAAAGATGAAAAGTAGAGTTAAAATAGAAGACATCAGCAAGCCGTCAAAGAAACTCACCCACCTCGACATTGACGATTTAATGCCCCTGCCCCCTCCCTACGACAAAATTGAGGAGCAGCCCGGATGGAAGGCCCTTTCCGAGGATGCACTCGAAAATCTGGAAACCAGTTTGGACGATACGATTGCGATAGGTATTCCCAAGCCAAAAACACAAGAAGAAGAAAAGGAATTGGTAAAGAAATTCCTGAGCGGACTGGAGAAGCTTCTGACCAGGGAAAACAACTGGACTTTCCTGCAGCCCCTGCTTCTTTCTCTGGAGCATTGCGCCAAGTGCCAGACCTGCACCAAGGCCTGCCCCATATATGAAGCCAGCGGCAAGCAGGATATCTACCGGCCCACCTATCGTTCGGAGGTCTGGCGCAGGATTGTGCATAAATATCTCAAGCCGGGCGGGAAATTCTTCGGCCGCCTTTCTCACGGTGATATAGATCTGAACTGGACAACCGTTGCCCGCCTTATGGAACTTTCCTACAGATGTACATTATGCCGTCGCTGTGCCCAAACCTGCCCGATTGGAATCGACAACGGGCTTATCACTCATGAGTTGCGAAAGGTATTCAGCCAGGAGATGGGCATCGCCCCCAAGGAGCTTCATGAAAAGGGTTCGGTTCTTCAGCTGGAAGTGGGCTCATCTACCGGAATGAACGCCGAAGTGGTCAAGGATAATATCGAATTTATCGATGAAGATATGAAGGATCTGACCGGAATCGAGGTTCATACACCCTGGGATAAAGAAGGCGCAGATGTTCTCCTGATCCACAATGCCGGCGAAATCCTGGCCTGGCCCGAAAATCCCGGGGCCTTTGCGATTGTACTGGAAAAAGCCGGTATCAGCTGGACCCTGTCATCGGATATCGCCGCCTATGACGGCATCAATTACGGGCTCTGGTATGACGATTTCCAGCTCGGCAGGGTGGCTATAAAGCATGCCGAGGCAGCCAAGAAGCTGGGTGTAAACAGAATAGTGGTAGCTGAATGCGGGCATGCTCATAAAGCTCTGACTGTGATCGCCGACAGGGTCCTGACAGGTGATTTCAATATCCCCCGGGTCAGCGCCATGACCCTTCTGGAAGATATCGTGTTCTCCGGCAAGATCAAGTTCGATCCCTCCAAGAATGATTTTCCGGTTACTCTTCATGACCCCTGCAATATGGTCAGATTGATGGGCATTGTTGAACCGCAGAGAAGAATCTTGCGCTACCTCTGTCCGCAGTTTCGCGAGATGGAGCCGCATGGGGTGGACAATTACTGCTGCGGCGGCGGATCGGGGTTCGCCATCATGTCCGGCCATAACTTCCAGGACTGGCGCCTGGCAGTTTCGGGACGTATGAAACTGAAACAGGTGATCGAAGCCTTTGATGATCACCCCGAACCGGAAACAAAAAAATATCTCTGTGCTCCCTGTTCAAACTGCAAGGGGCAGCTTCGAGATCTGTTCCGATATTATGGAGTTCAGGAAAAATCCGGTATAATCTACGGCGGCCTGGTAGAACTGATCGTCAACGCTATGGTTGACATCAAGCAACCGTTCATTAACTTTGATGAGATGCAGTAAAAAATATAGCGGGAGGTTAATAATATATGTCAGACGGCAAACTGATTCTGGTAGTGGATGACGAGGAGGATGTGGTATCTTATCTTACCTCTCTTCTGGAGGACAACGGATACGAAACCATCTCCGCTCTCGACGGCGCCGAGGGATTCAAGCTGGCCAGGGAGAAAAAGCCCGCCCTGATAACTTTGGATATTACCATGCCCGAAGAATCGGGCGTCAGGATGTTCAGAAATCTGCAGCAGACAGAAGAAACCTCTAAAATCCCGGTGATAATTGTAACCGGCGTATCCTCGGACTTCAAGCAATTTATAGAATCAAGAAGACAGGTTCATCCCCCCGAAGCATATTTTGAAAAACCGATTGACAAGGATGAATTTCTGAAAAAGGTCAAGGAGCTGGTCAGCTAACATGTAGCCACGGAAATTTGAATACAGGCGGGCAAAATTATTATTGTCCGCCTTTTTATTTATAACAGTAAAAAGCCGCCCGGTTTTAGCCGGACGGCTTTAATTGTATCATTCGAATGAGAAAGAATTGCCTTTTCTCACTCTGATGACTTTTTATTTAGAACGGACAACAGTCTCCGCCGGGCCATGATCCAGGTGAGCAATTGTTAGGAGGATCACCGCCGACAAAGGCGTAGTTGATGACCCAGACCGCATCGGATACGTTAACGGATGCGTCTGAGTTGGCATCACCG